>Ga0209726_10001560_pt1 | contig 36696 bp, 51 predicted proteins | sample Subgrocontami54m_FD_187453 | JGI IMG/M metagenome (GOLD analysis project Ga0209726, IMG submission 187453) | Subsurface groundwater microbial communities from S. Glens Falls, New York, USA - GMW46 contaminated, 5.4 m (SPAdes) (version 3) | ecosystem: Environmental > Aquatic > Deep subsurface >...
CGCAGCATTTTTTAACTACAAAGAAGTAGCATGGCAAAAAATCACAGCCAACCCGGAATTATATTTTGAATAATGAGAATTAAATTCTACAGATAATCCTTAAACATTGACTCTTAAATTTTAGTGATACAATAGCTATATGCAAAGTGAAACATTAATTATCGGAGTAATTTTAGTTTTAGGTTTTATTTTCATAATTTATATTCTTGGTAGAAAAATTTCTCTTCTTGCCAAACCTAAATCCGACGAGACGCTTCTTGAATGGATCAAGACTATTCAATCCTCTCTTGAATCAACCAATAAAACATTAAACGAAGCGCTGCATTCTTCCTCAAACAACATGGTTAAAACCCTTCAGGAAAATTCAAGACAATTAAACGACAGGCTTGATAGGGCTGCTGCTGTTATAAGAGATGTCGGAAAAGAAGTTGGGCAGATGAGTGAAATTGGAAGAAGCATGAAAGAACTTCAAGAATTTCTTAAAAGCCCAAAGTTAAGAGGCAATATTGGGGAACATATACTTAAAGATTTAATCGCGCAAATGTTTCCAAAAAATAGTTTTAATCTTCAATATCAATTCAAATCCGGAGAAAGAGTTGACGCGGCAATTAAAACCGATGCGGGTATTTTGCCAATTGATTCAAAATTCCCAATGGAAAATTTTCAACGCATGGTAAAAGCAAAAAGTGATTTAGAAAGAGAACAAGCTCTTAAGGAATTTGTTAGGGATGTTAAAAAACATATTGACACAATATCTAGAAAATATATTCTTCCCGATGAGGGGACAATGGATTTTGCATTAATGTATGTACCAAGCGAGTCTGTATATTATGAAATTGCAAATATGGATGATGTCATGAACTATGCGCGAGAAGCAAGAATATATATTGTTTCCCCAACTACGCTTTATGCGCACCTTCAAACTATTCTTTTATCATATGAAGGGAAAAGAATCGAAGGCAAATCGCGTGAAGTATTCAAGCTCTTAAGAGCGTTGCAAGTTGACTATAGAAAAACCGAAGAAAACATGACGGTTTTGGGAAAACATATAAATAATGCTTCTTCACAATTTGTTAATGTAAGCATGGGGTTGACCCAAATTGGCCAAAAACTTAACTCAACCAAAACCCTTGAAGAAAATCAACGAAAAACACAATAGAAAGAACATAAATAGGTCTTGCGTTGTAAAAAATTCTATGATAGTCTAAATACAGATAGGTGAAAAATGAACAATAAACTTTTACTTGGGATTGTAGTTTTGTTGATAATAGTCGGTTGGATAGTTTTATTGGGCAACAAAAAATCAGCAAGGATTACCACTACAGAGCGAACTAAACAAACGCAGCAACCATCGCTAACGGGAGTTATGGAGGACAAGTCCCAAGGCCCAACAGTTACATTGGGAGCTGCAGATTTTTCGCCAAAAAATCTTACCGTAAAGATAGGAACAAAAGTAACATGGGTCAATAAAAGCGGAGTTGTGGCAACAGTAAACTCTGCTGTCCATCCAACCCATTTTGTTTACCCACCACTCAATTTGGGTGAATTTAGCAACGGACAATCTGTTTCTCTTGTTTTTGACAAAATTGGAACATATAGCTATCATAATCACCTTAATCCAAGCCAAAACGGCACTATTACCGTGAAGTAAGCTCAGCTTTAAATCAAATGTTGTGCTAAAATAGCTGCATGACAGATGAGAAGAGCTTAAGTCCCCAACAAACAGAAGCTGTAAAACACTTAAAAGGTCCCCTTCTAATTATTGCGGGTGCAGGAACAGGAAAAACTACCGTAATAACAGAAAGAATAAAACATTTAATTCTTAAAGGGGGTATCCTCCCATCTCAAATTTTGGCTTTAACTTTTACAGATAAAGCAGCACAAGAGATGGAAGAACGCGTTGATGTAGCAATGCCTTATGGGTATACCCAAATGTGGATATCCACTTTTCATGCCTTTTGCGATAGAATTCTTCGGCAGGATGCGTACTCAATAGGGCTTGATCCTGGATATAAGCTAATCTCCGAAGCAGAATCGATATTACTTCTTCGTGAAAATATTTTTAATATAGGGTTAGAATTTTTTAGACCTTTGGGGAATCCTACAAAATTTCTAGACGCTCTTTTAACTCATTTCTCAAGACTAAAGGATGAAGATGTATCGCCAGCGGACTATATTAAGTGGGTTAAAAAGCATCCGTCAACTGACGGATCAACAGAAGAAACACAACAGTATTTAGAGCTCGCAAATTCTTATAAGAAATACGAAGAATTGAAAATCAAAGAATCCGTTATGGATTTTTCAGATCTTATTTCAAATACTTTATTGCTATTTCGAGAAAGGGAAAATATTTTAAAGAAATATCAAAATCAATTCAAATTTGTTTTGGTTGATGAGTTTCAGGACACAAATTACGCTCAAAATGAGCTAGCAATCGCCCTTGCGGGGAACGATAAAAATATCACCGTAGTCGCTGATGACGATCAATCAATCTACAGGTTTAGAGGAGCTGCTGTTTCAAATGTTTTACAGTTTAAAAAGAGTTTCCCGAATGCAAAAATTGTGACTCTAAACGAAAACTTCCGATCTACCCAGCCAATTTTAGATGCTGCCTACCAACTAATTCAGCATAACAACCCCAATAGACTTGAGATAGTTGAAGGTATTGATAAAAAACTTAAAAGTCATTCGGGAGCTTCTAAAAAAGGCATCGAAGTAATTCATGAATTAAGGAGTGAAGACGAAGCAGATGCCATCGCTAAAAAAATCAACGAACTCACGACAAGCGACCCGCTTCGCAGCGAGGCGAGCAAGCGACAAGCTAATTACGATTATAAAGATATCGCAATTTTGGTTAGGGCGAATAATCATGCCGGAATTATCACAACTGCGCTACAAAGACATAGAATCCCTTTTCAATTTTTAGGACCGGGTTATCTTTTCCAACAGGAAGAAATAAAAGATTTAATTGCTTATCTTGCGTTTCTGACCAATCTTTCAGATTCTGTTTCTCTTTTCAGGGTCTTATCAATGGATATTTTTAATATTCCATATATTGAGCTTAATTATCTTCTTAATTTTGCAAAAAAAAGAAATCTTACTCTTTTTGAAGCACTATCCGATATTGATGCATCCTTTTTAAAGTCCGTTACCCGGGAAAAACTTATAAATTTTAGAGAAATGGCCAAGCGCCATCTGGAAAAAAGCAAGAAAGATCCGGCAGGACAAATTCTCTATTATTTTTTGGTGGACTCAAAACTCTTTGAAACACTTAATTCCACAGATTCCGTAAAAGAGGAACGCAGAGTCCAGAATATTGCGAAATTTTTTGATAGAATTAAAAGTTTTGAAAGCGAACGACCCGATACCAATATCTTTACACTTTATGAATGGCTCAATCTTATGCTTCAAATGGGAGATAGTCCAAGAGCCGCGGACGTAGACGTAAGAGATAGAAATGTTGTTAATATTTTAACTGTACATTCTTCAAAAGGACTCGAATTTAAAGTTGTATTCATGGTAAATCTTGTATCGGATCGTTTTCCATCGCGAGAAAGAAGTGAAAAAATTCCACTCCCAAGCGGAATCCTCAAAGAACAGATTCCTTCCGACAGTGATTTTCATTTGGAAGAAGAACGAAGGCTTTTCTATGTTGGGATGACACGAGCAAAAGAAAGACTGTACTTTACCGCAGCAGATTACTACGGAACCGGAAAACGACCCAGAAAATTATCTTCTTTTATCTATGAAGCGCTTCCTAAATTGCAAGAGCAAGAAAAGATAAAAAGTAGCACTCAACAGTTATCTCTTCCGGAGATTCTTTCTGTTTATCAAGAAAATGTTGAAAAACAAGAAAAAAGACTTCCGCTCAAATTAAATTATATTACCTTCTCAAATCTTCAGATGTTTGACATATGTCCGCTGCATTATAAAGCAAAAGTGATTTTTAATATCCCTACTCCTACTGCAGCAGTCCAGAGTTTTGGCATTTCAATACATAATGTTTTATATAATTTTTATAGGAAGCTTCAGGCAGATCAGGAATTATCTCTCAAAAAATTGCATGAAATACTTAAAAAAGAATGGCAAAGTGAAGGATATGATAGCAAGAAACATGAACAAGAACGCTTTTCCCAAGCAGTTAAAATGCTGGAAAAATTTTATAAAACAGAATTCAAAAAGGAAGCAAAACCGTTGGGACTTGAATTGCCGTTTTCTTTTGTTTTAAAAAATAATGTTAAAGTTTTTGGTAAGATTGATCGCATAGACAAAAAAGGTCGGGGCATTGAAATTATAGATTACAAAACGGGTGTCGATAATCCAAAAGCAGATAAAGCCCACAGACTTCAGCTTGCCATGTATGCGCTTGCGGCAACCCGAGTAAAGGATAGCATTCTTAATCGTCGTCCCGAAGATATAATCTTAACACTTCACTTCTTGGAAGCAAATACTAAGAACTCTATGAATTTCAAACAAGAAGACTTAAACAAATTAGAATCGGAGCTCATTGAAAAAATTGCGGAAATCGAGAAAAGTGATTTTCTTTGTTCGCATTCATCAATTTGCGCAAACTGCGAATTTAAAATCCTCTGTTCGACAACTGGTTAATTTTTTGTTACAATATTTTTCCTAGGAAGAAAGGTTGCCGCTGCGTTCAGTTAAATGAGCGTGGAGGAAAGTCCAGACAGGTGTAGGAACGGGGATGGAGCGTAAGCTCCGACTAGAAATAGCTGGTATTTTAACTGTTTACTCACATGTGCAGTTAAAAGCAGGTTCTGAATTAACAGGACTTGAGAGCAACAGAGACGAGTGAGAGTGAAACGGGCAATCCTACCCGCTGCAACCTCCGAATGGTACGCTATTACCTTTCTTACGGGAGTACCGATGATTGAGGGCATAGATAGATGGCAACCCAAAACAGAATCTGGCTTATTATCTTCCTAGGATTAAATCAATAATTTAGGCCCTAACTACCTTAGTGGATCTTTCGTTAATCTTATCCAGCAAAAACTCAAGAATAATTCTTAGGGCTGCAACTATTGGAACTGCCAATATAACACCAAGTATTCCTCCCATATGCTGGCCTGAAAGCACGGCAAAAAAAATAACTAAAGGATGAAGCCTGACAATCTTACCCATTACATGTGGAGTTATAAAATAATCCTGAACTTGACGAATAACAAAATATGAAATGGCAATTGTAATTGCTCCCTGAATGGGCGTTAAACCAAAATTCAAATTTCCGCCTATCAAAACAACTAAAGATGCTATAACTGCTGCAACAATAGGTCCTATAATTGGAATTATCTCTGCAAAACCTGAAAAAATTGCCAGTATAAGAGCAAATTTAACGCCTAAAATAGAAAGAGGAATAAATAACATAATTGAAACTAGGAACACTAAGAGAAGTTGTCCTCGCAAATATTTACCCATCACGCCATTTATTTTTCTTAATAATATCTCTACTTCGAATTTATAATTGTTGGGAATAAAATTCAAAACTTTATTAAGCATATTTCTCCCCTCCTTTAAAAAATAAAATCCGGAAAAAAGGAATATAAAAAAACTCAATATTTTTGAAATTGCCTGAGGAAAAACCACAAGAATAGATGCGGTTGACAAAATCTTTGATTTATCAATTGATAAAATCATTTCCTGAATAGGAGATTTCAACCAAAAAGGTAAAGATTCAACTTGAGTTTTTGTTGCACTCGATAAGTTATCTGTAAATTTTGTTAACTCTGATGATTCATTAACTACTTGCGTCACTAAAGATGTACCCGCAATAACTACTACCGATAAAATAATAATATAAATTACAATTATTGATATTGTCCGCGGAAGCTTTATTTTCTCAGAAATAAAATTTACAAGAGGATTAAAGACGTAAGCAAAAATTGCAGCCAAAACAAAAGGAGAAAGTAAGGTTCTCTCTAAGTAAAAAAACCATAAGATAAAAAGGGTTACCCCAATAAAAAACGCTGTCCTCAATCTAATTGTCATAAAGTTACCGATATCAGTTCAGAAATATTTTCCCTAAAAACTAAACCGATACTTTTATCTTACAGCTTTTTTAAGAGTTTTGCCAGGAGTAAATCCAGGAGCTTTTCTCGCTGATATTGTTATTTTTTCTCCTGTCTTTGGATTTCGGCCTACGCGTTCAATTCGGTTTCGGACAGAAAATGTTCCAAATCCTGTTATAACAACCTTTTCTCCCCGCTTTAGAGAATCGCGAATTGAATTAATTACTGCCTGCACAGCATCTCTGGATGCCTTATGCGTCAAGTTTGCTTTTTTTGTAACAACTTCTATAAGTTCTCTTTTTGTCAATTTATTTCACCTCCTTCTTGCCCGCCGACTTGTCCGCCGAAACTTTAGTGAAGGCGGATTCACTATATTCCGTTTAGCTTAAAAATACAGTGAAATCTAACATTTGTCAAGAAGTAAACGTATATAGGTGAAAATTTTTAGTTGGATGTTTCTGAGGCAATTGCTCGAAACTCTCTAATTGCAGTAACCTTAACTTCGCCGGGAACAGCAAGAGAGTTACTTATTTCTTCTCTAATTTTTTGCGCAACCAATACCGTTTGCGCATCATCAAGCTTACCTGGATTTATAATAACTCTCAATTCTCTGCCCGCCTCAAATGCATAAGCATCATCAATTCCTTCATGTTTTTTTGCTATTTCTTCCATATCCTTAAGCCTTTTCCCATATTCTTCAACGTCTTCATATCTTGCTCCGGGTCTTGCGCCCGATATTGAATCGGATATGTAAACAATAATTGATTCCATCGATGAGAAAGGTTTATCTTCATGATGTTCCAAAACGCAATTTATAATTGGCTCCGGAAGATTGAAGCGTTTCAATAAGTCTCCACCAAGTTTTACATGACTTCCTTCTCCTTCCACAACTTTACCTATATCGTGGAATAAGCAACCCAGTCTTACGATATTAACATCTGCTCCAACTTCCGCAGCTATATGTATACCAATTTTTGTTTCCTCAAGAGTATGAACAACAAGATTTTGTCCGTAAGAAGTTCTGAACTTAAATCTTCCCAAAATAGATAAAAGCTCACTTTGCAAATTAAAAACTCCCACCTCATGGGCGAGCTTTTCTCCCTCTTCAAACATAATCTTTTCAACTTCAAGTTTAGTTTGATTAACAATTTCTTCTATCCTAAAGGGCTGGATTCTGGTATCTTTTATGAGTTTTTCTATAGATCGTCTTGCAATTTCTCGTCTAACTTGATCAAAACTGGATAGCCTAATTATTCCTTCTTCATCCAAGTCAACATCAACGCCCGTTGCCTGTTCAAATGCCCTAATATTCCGCCCTTCTTTTCCGATAATTCTTCCTTTTACTTCCTCATCATCTATTTTGATTGTCGAAACAGTGTATTCCGCAATATAATTTAAAGCCCCATGACGCATACTGTCAATTAAAATTTCCTGGGATTTTTTGGCGGCTGTTCTTTTTGCTTCTTCCTCCCCTTCTTTTATAATCCTGGCAACCGCTTGTGTTTCTTTTGCTTCTGTTTCCTTAATAAGCTGTTGTCTTGCTTCATCTTTTGTCATTCCCGAGACTTTTTGAAGTTTGTCAGTATATTCTTCCTTAATCTTTTTAATTTCTTCTTGCTCTTTTTCAAGCCTCTCTTCCTTTTCAAGAATCTTTTTCTCAAGAATAATTAAATCCTGATTTTGTGCATTCATATTAATATTATTAAGGACAATAGAAGAAAAGGCAATGAACTTTATTGCCTAAAAGATGTGTTTTTCGGAGTAATAAAACTTTTTCTCATAAAGACACTCCCTAAAATCTTCTATGTCTACAAGAATTATACTCCTTTGCTTAATATCTCGTCAACTACGTTCACCTTGTGACTGAACGTAGTCAATGCTTTTTTTGATCGTATCCCAATCAAAACCCTTTGATGCCAAAAATCTCCCAAGCTTTTGATATATTTTCTGCCTATCTAAACCTTTATATCTCGTAATTCTTTTTTCAATAAGTTTCTTTGCCTGTTCCAGATCATTCTGAATTGAGAATTCTGAATTATGAATTAAGTGGTCAATCAATTCTTTATCAATGCCTTTTTTTCTTAATTCTATTTCTGTCAGTCTTATGCCTTGCGGCTTAGATCTTAATCTACTCTCCAAAAACCATTTCGCGAATTCTTCATCATTAATAAATTTCTTCTCTTTGAGTTTAATAATTATTTTATCAATAATTTCCGTAGTAGCCTTTTTACTTATTAATTTATCTCTGACTTCTTTTTCAGAACGGGGACGATATGACAAAAATCGAAGCGCGGAATTATAAAACTTTTCAAAATCTTCCATAACGTTTCCGTACCCACCCCCGGGGTGTGTTTGCTAGACACCCCAGACTATTCAAAGCTTAGATGCTTTACTTTATCCAATTCTCTTTGGTAATCAACTTGATCCAAAGTAAATCTTTTAAAAGCTTTCTTTGAAGGAAAAAATTCTGATATTAAATCTATATCAATTAAATCAGACGTCCTTTTAAAATATTCAGGATAAGAAGACCATTGATACCGTTCCAAATCATCCGTATCTTTTATCACATAAGACGTAAGAGGATTAAGATGGATATATCGACAAACGTGAATAAGTTGTTCATCCGACTCTATCCTAACCGCTTTAAACATCGATTGAAACAATGAACCAGTTCTATCGGTTTTTAGATTCAGGTATTTCGCGTAACTATTTTGAAAATTGCTCATAAATCTAGAGATGCCATTTTTCTCTAATTCTTTCATTAAAAAATGCACATGGTTAGGCATTAAACAAAATGCAAGAAGCTTTATTTGTTTTCGCCCATTAATTTTAAGATCTTCCAGAAAATTTGCTTTTTCCTTTAAGGGAAGACGATTATAATGAGAAAATCTTAGACGCGGTTGAACATAGCTATAAAAATTTATTAGCCCTAATGCCCGGCTGTAGCTTCTCACATTTAAAAAGATGGGTTGTCGAGCAATGCTTCTATTAAAGGTGTGGTAAATTTCTCCCGTGACTATTGGAGTACGGCGATATGACATTAAATTTATAATATGCTATAAATCCTTAGGTGTCAATTCATCACACCCCTGGGGTGTACATGCTTGACACCCATACTGTGTTTTGCCATACGAAAATTATATCACGAAAGGGTTAGTGGAATTATTTCTCCTCAATTCCAACCTCAACAGGGGTGCCACCAGATTTGTTTTTTTTCAAAATTTCATCAACAATTTTTTTTGCAATCTCGGGCTTTTCTTTAAGAAATATTTTTGTTGCTTCTTTTCCCTGCCCCAACATTAAATCTGCAAATTTGAAAAATGCACCTGACTTTTGAATGACGTCCATTTCAACGCCGACATCAACTATCCCGCCTTCTCTTGAAATCCCATCTTCTCCCATCACATCAAATTCCGCAATTCTAAATGGAGCAGATACTTTATTCTTAACAATTTTTACTCTATGTCTAGAACCAATTGCTCTGTCTCCATCCTTAAGTGTTTCAATTTTTCGAACATCCATTCTAATCGATGAATAAAATTTCAGCGCCAAACCTCCGGTTGTGGTTTCCGGATTTCCAAACATAACTCCAATTTTTTGACGCAATTGGTTTGTAAATATACAAACTGTTTTTGATTTGGAAATAACACCTGTTAACTTTCTCAAAGCCTGAGACATAAGTCGGGCTTGAAGCCCCATCATAGAGTCTCCCATTTCTCCTTCAATCTCAGCCCTTGGAACTAGCGCAGCAACAGAATCAATAACCAATACATCAACCCCGCCTGACCTGATAAGACTTTCTGCAATTTCAAGAGCTTGTTCTCCGGTATCAGGTTGTGAGATTAATAAATCGTCAAGCTTAACTCCAAGTTTTTGTGCCCATAAAGGATCAAGGGCATGCTCTGCGTCAATAAATGCTGCAACTCCTCCATGTTTTTGGGCCTGGGCAATAATTGAAAGACAAACTGTTGTCTTTCCCGAGGCCTCGGGACCAAAAATTTCTATGATTCTTCCCCTTGGCACTCCACCAACGCCTAGTGCCAGATCCAAAGGAAGACAGCCCGTTGAGATAACCGAGATGTCAAATTTTTGAGAAGCATCTCCGAAGCGCATTATGGAGCCTCTTCCATACTGTTTTTCTATTTGCTCCATTGCAAGGTTTACGGCTGCGAGTTTTTGAGAAGATTCGGTGTGACCATTAGGTACTGATTTTTGAGATGATGAGGTCCTGCCCATAGTAGACCAATTGTAACAATTTTTTGTTATAATGCAATAGTCAAAACGGGGTGTAGTTTAATGGTAGAATGCGCGGCTGGGGGTCGTGCGGCTGGAGTCCGATTCTCCGCACCCCGACTCTTTAGTAGTTAACGAAGTAATTTATTTTTGCGTTTTTCTGAAGATTCTGCAACCAAGGTTGAACCTTAACGGATAATTTTTGCTGCTCTAATTGTTTCTTCACGGCCGATCTTACGTCTTCCAGCTTCATTTCTGCAGGAATTGTGGTTTTATTTTGCTCTACGTAATCCGAAACCTCTTTATCCGATACTTGTATTTCTTTTGCAAATATTTTCTCAACCAATTTTTCTATCTCAAGTTGCTTTATAAAATCTTTCCTAGTTAATCCCTGAATTGCTAAAGCCTGATCAAGATTTTGTCCCTGTTTTGCTAAACCGGCTTCTGCTTTTTTTGTCTCATCATCAATTTCTTTTTTGTCAACATTTACATTTTTTTTCTTTGCTTCCTGTAAAATTAATTCTTGTGCAACAAGAGAAGAAAGAACTTGCTTACCATCTCTTCTTTCCAATTCCCTAATTAGCGAAATTCTACTAATTGGGTTTCCGTTAACTATTGCTACAATAAACAATCCCTTGAAATAATAGAGGATCCCAAAAATAATTATAATTATTAATGGTACAAAAATTTTAGGCTGTCTTAATTTATTTGATATCTCTTCTCTTTTTGATAATAATTTCGATGATTTCTGAGTTTTCCTTATTGTCATCTTGGTATTATAGCACCTGATGGTATAATGTACAAATGAAAACAAGTATTTTTGAGAGATTTCCGCAGTTAAAAGAAATCCCTTCTGAAAAATTTCCAAAACATGTTTTAATTATTCCTGATGGTAATGGAAGGTGGGCGCAGATAAATGGAACTCCCACTATAATAGGGCACGCTAAGGGGTATCTGGTTTTAAAAGAAGTTATGGAAAACTTACAGTATATGCCGATCAAGATTGTAACTATATGGGGATTTGCAACTGATAATTGGAAGAGATCAAAAGAGGAAATAGGCGGCCTTATGAAACTTTTTGAAAAAGGATTAAAAGAGCTTTTGCCAAAATTGCTAAAAACAAATAGCCGATTTATCCATCTTGGTAGAAAAGATAGAATTCCAGAGTTTTTGAAAGAAACCATTGAAAGAACTGAAAAGCTTACCCAGGAAAATGATGACAAGATAAGCTGTCTTGCAATTGATTTCGGAGGACAAGATCAGGAATTAAGAATGATGCAGGAGGTACATAATCTTCCAAAAAATATTGAAGTAACCCTAAAGGTAACGGAAAAAATTAGGGATGGAAAAGGCATAATTCCTCCGGCTGATTTAATAATCAGAACTTCCGGTGAACAAAGAACATCCGATCTGGGATGGTTAGCGGCTAATTCGGAATTCTATTCTATTAAAAAATTATTGCCGGATGCATCAACTAACGATTTTATAGAGGCGCTTATCGACTATTCAAAAAGAGAAAGAAGATTTGGGGGAAGATAAAAAAATAATGAATGATATAGAAATATTCAAGCAAAAATTTGATATTTATCTCAAAAATTATTTAGATAAAAAAACGCAATATCTTACCAATTATACTAAAGATCAAGATATACTCGATTATTGTTTTTATGCAAAAAAGATTACTCTTGCCGGTGGAAAAAGAATAAGACCCTATATTGCATATTTGATGTATGAATCTTTTGGAGGAAAAGAGGTAGAAAAAGCACTAAAAGTCTTGGTCTCGCTTGAAGTATTTCACTCATTTTGCCTTATTCACGATGACATTATTGATAGAGGAACACTACGCCACGGGCTACCAACTTTACATATTTACATAGCTAAAAGGCTTAAAAAAGAAAAAAGATATGGAGACCTTGACCATATTGGTACTTCGCAAGCAATGCTCGTTGGAGATATTTTTTTATCTTGGTCTCAAGAAAATTTAAACCTTAATAAAGATTTCGCCCCAAACATAATGAATAGGGTTAAGATTATTTTTTACCAAATGCTCCATGAGGTAGCGATAGGTCAAATGATTGATGTTGATATTACGACAAGAAATAAAGTTGCCAAAACGCTCATTGATGAAAAGATTCGCTTAAAAACAGCAGGATATAGTTTTATAAAACCTCTTCAGATCGGAATGACACTTACAGGAGAAAAACTTTCTAAAATTGATAAATTCTGCGAAGAGTTTGGATTGAGTCTTGGCACTGCATTCCAAACGCAAGACGATTTACTTGATATAACTTCTACGGAAAAAGAATTAAGCAAAACAGTCTTGTCTGATGTTGCAACGCATCAACACACATACATTACGCAATTAGGAATTAAAAAAGCAAAAGAAATAATGGAAAATAATTTTAAAAAAGCAAAAGCTCTTATCGAAAACCTCCCTGTTGAAAAAAATTACAAACAAAAATTTTTCGACCTGCTAGGAGTTATCGAAAAAAGAACTTTTTAATCTAAAATATGATAGAGAGAAAAATTGCTTTATACGACATCGATAAAACTTCCTATAAAGATTTTTTATTACTAGATCTTGCAAGATATCAGTTTCAGAAAGGTATTTTACCCGAGTCAAATCTTTTAGCTATTGAGAGAGACATAGACTTATATATAAAAAGGGGATTAACTTACCAAGAAATGACTCAAAATGTACTAGAATATTGGCCAAAAGGATTGAAAGGAAAAAGCGTGGAGGAAGTTATAGATAACACAAGAGAATTCTTTAAAACTGAGGGCAAAAAATTTCTTCCATTTGTACAGGAAAGTATCGATTTACTAAGTCCAACGCATGATATTTATTTTGTCACAGCAGAACCACAATTTGTCGCAGAAGAAGTAGCGAGAATACATCGGGCAACAGGATATCTGTCAACTATATTTGAAATAAAAGACGGAGTTTTTACTGGAAATTTTTCTTCATCCCTAGCAAGAAAAGAACATAAAGGAAACGCAGTAAGAGTATTGATGCAAGATCATTCTAAAGAACAATCATTCGCTTTTGGAGACTCTGATAACGACATAGAAATGCTCGAAGGAGTTGATTATCCAATTTGTGTAAATCCTAATCACGAACTAACAAGGATAGCTACGGAAAGGGGCTGGCATATTAAACAACCAGAAGAAATTGTAGTATTTATAAGAGATAAAATACAACCAACGACCAAAACTTAAAATAAATGACTTTGTATTAAATGCGCTCCTTCACTTGGATAATTAATAATTATTTTTTGAACATCTGATAAATCTTGCACTTTTTTGATAATTTTTTCTACATCTTTTTTCTGACAAATAAGATGAATGTCCTGTCCAGTATTTAATGTGAAGTAAACAGAAATCCCTTCTGCTCTCCAATGTTTAACTTCGCGCATAACCTGAAGGGTTGCCGGAAGCAAATAAATTAATGGCGGATATGAGGTAAGATAAATTGCATGTAGTTCTAGCGCTTCTGTTTCAATAAGCTCTCCAAAAATTTTAAAATTTTTTTCTTTTAAATATTTTTTTATTAATTTAATCTTTGCTTTTATGTTTGCCAAACGGACTGGAAAAAACGGACTTGATTTTGCTAGCTTTTGTCCTTCAGTTGTGCTAACTTCTTTTTTGTTTTTACTAACAATTGCAACTATATCAACAATATCCCAATAATCATGAGGATAAAGAGAGACGCCATAAGACGTATCACTGGTATCTCCATCTAACCACTCAACAAGTCCATCAGGAATAGACCGACACGCAGATCCTGATCCCTGTCTTGCCAGAATAGATAAATCTTTTTCAGAAAGCTTTAAACCCGCTGCTGCAGATGCGGCAAGAGTTAATGCGGCAAAACCAGATGCAGATGAAGAAAGTCCGGTACCTGTCGGAAAATTATTTTTCGTAACAACTTTTGCTTTATAATTTATGGCCGCAATCTTTCTTATTCGGTCTAAGTGCTTAATTGCTCTACTCCTCTCATTCTCTTCTTTTTTGCCGTTAATAATAATTTGGTCTTCTTTGAAATCCGGGTTAAATTCAACAGTTGTTGTAGTTAAAAGATTGCTTAAATTCATTGAGATGCTGCCATTTTCAGGAAGTCTCAATTTTTCATCTTTCCTTCCCCAATATTTAATAAAAGCAATATTTGATGGCGCTATTGCGGTTGACTTCATATCTTTACTTTTCAACCCTTACTCCTTCCGCGTTTGTTTTTATATTAATAACTTCTCCGCCTGCTTTTTCAATAGCTTTTTCAATATTGAGTTTACTCTGAACGGAGTGAAGAGAAATCATACAATCTCCTCCGCCTGCTCCGGAAAGTTTTGCCCCATAACTACCGGCATCTAATGCCCCCTTAATCATATTATCAAGCTTCTTAGTGCTAACCCCAAGTTCTTTTAAGTATTCCTGATTTTTATTCATTAGTTTTCCAAACGTTTTCCAATCTTTTTTAATAAGTGTTTCTTTTGCTTTATCAACAAGCATTGCAATGCTGTTGTAAATTTCTTCAAGACGATTTTGTCTGTTGGCAAAATATTCTTTTACTTTATTTATGAGAGTTACCGTATCTGCTTTCATCCCGCTGTATCCTACAATCAATGGTAATGAATCAATTTTAAGAACTTCAATTACTTTACCTCCTGTTACAAAATAAAGTGTTCCACCATATACTGCTGCTACAACATCAAACCCTGATCCTTTTCCCTGAATATCCAGAATAGTTTCATATGAAATATCAAAAATTTCTTTCTCAGATAATTTAAGACTAAGAATTTCTGAAACTGCTTTTACCGTACAAACCGTTGATGCCGATGAAGATCCAAATCCAAGCTTAGAAGAAAATTCCGATTTTGTTGTTACTCTAATACCAGTTTTAAGAGGATATTTTTCTGTAATATTTTTAATTGCTATCTCTACAAATTGCGCGCCTTTGGGAATATCTCCTCTCCCCAACTTACTAAGGGGTTTTTTATATCCTGTTACTTTTACATCTTCTGCTTCCAGTTGGAATTCCAAAACGTCCAATGTTTCAACAGTTGCTTGCATTCTTTGATCAACTGCAGTTACTAAACATGGATGACTATACAGAACTGCGTGTTCTCCCAAAAGCATTAATTTTCCCGGCGCCGAAACTATTATTTGATTATTCATCTCTTCTTAATCCTTCTTTCTCTGTCTGAATTACTAGTGTTTCTAAATTTTTTTGCTTTGCATAACTTAATATTTTTTTCATATCCTTATGGTAGACAAGAAGCATTCCCGACCCTAATTTAACACCTCCGCCTCCATTTATTTTGCCAGCTCCTCCTAATTCTTCTATTTCTCTAATTAAAATCTGTGCTTTTTTTCCTACAACACCTAATTTCTCCAGATTTTGCTCTCCTAATTTAATACAATTAATAAGAGCGTCTTCGTCTCCATCCCTTAATGCAATAACCATCTGCTTTGTTAATTCTTCTTGAGAATCAAACAATGTTTGTATTTTTTGAGGAAACGATATCTTCAGCTCTGATACTTTTTTAACCATCTCCTTAGTTGATTCTTCCGGTTTTCCGGAATTTATCAATATAAACTGTTTTATATTTTTATGTGGATTAAAAGGTAGATGAGAAAATGTTTTTAAAAAATCGAAATCCTTACGAAACCATAAAAATCCTCCTTCAATAGCTGTTGCCAAATCTCCTCCGGACGGATTTCCATGAAAAAATTTTTCACCCGTATAAGCGATATTAAAAATAGTTTTTTTATCCCAAGGTATTTTTAATAAAGACAGCAAAGCAGCTGTAAAGCTAGCAGAAAGCGCAGCAGAAGACCCAAGTCCAGATCCAATGGGAACCTGCGAGTTAATTTTAATAGAGTAGGGTTCTATCTTTTTAATCTTTGTTTGCTTTTTAATTTCTTCTTCCAATATTTCTAGAAGCTGCTTTATTTCTTTTTCATATGCTTGGCCACCTAGAATTTGCTTATTTCTTGAATAATTAATTGTTACCGATATTCGCTTATTAATAGCAGCAAGGAGTGCTGGTTTACCATATACAACCGCGTGTTCTCCGAGCAGGTGAATTTTTCCTGGGGCAGAAACACCAATCTTTATCATAGGGGCCTAAATTTGATGTTGTAATAAATAACGTCTTCCTCTTGCTCTGTTCTAAGTCTTCGTAAAACAGATACCACTTCTCTTCCGATTATCAAATCCTTTTGTTGCCAGTCAACTAATTGACCAATCATATTTTCTCCATTTTGCATCTTTACAATTACAACAGGGTAGGGAGCTTGATCAATAAAGGACTTGGCAGGAACTCTGATAATTGTCCACTGTAAAATTTTCCCTTTTTTGCCTATAAGGGTTGCTGTATTTTTTTGTCTTCTCCAAAGTTTTACGGGTGATGTTACCATAATTATTATATTCTTAAAATATGAATTGCTGCTACTGCTCCACTTCCTCCAACATTATGAGTTAAACCAATCCTTGCATTTTCAACTTGACGCTTACCTGCAACACCACGCAACTGTTCTGTAATTTCAACTATTTGCTTAATGCCTGTTGCGCCAACAGGATGACCACATGCCTTTAATCCACCTGATGGATTGCAAATAATATCTCCTTTAAAAAGTGTGCGTTTGCCTTTTGCAATATCCTTTGCTCCTTCACCTTTTTTTGAAAATCCTAGATCCTCTGTTGCAATTGCTTCCGAAATAGAAAAGCAGTCATGAATTTCAGCAACATCAATATCTGACGGTCTTAATCCAGCTTTTTTATATGCCTTAGTCGAAGCATCAATAACCGCAAGTAAAGAGGTAAAAGATTTTCTATCGCAAAGACTAAGAGTGTCAGTGCCGACTTCGCTTGCAACAATTTGAATGGGTTTCCTAACTTTTTTAATTATATTTTCACCGGTAATAACAACTGCTGCAGCACCATCGGAAATTGGAGAACAATCTAATAACTTAAGAGGGTCTGCAATTTTTGCGCTTTTCATAACATCTGCAACGCTTATTGAAAATTGAAATTGCGCTTTAGGGTTAAGCGTTCCATGATAGTGATTTTTTACGGAAACAGAAGCCAATTCTTCTTCGCTTACTTTATACTGTTTCATATATGCCTGTGCCATAAGAGCATATACGCCGGGGAAAGTTGCGCCAGCCATACGCTCTTCGTCTGATCCGGCAGCCATAAGAGCATTTGTAATTTCATCCTGACTATGATCGGTCATTTTTTCTATACCTAAAACCAAAACTGTTTTGTATTGTCCGGATTTAATACTATTGATTGCATTATGAAGAGCTAAACCTCCTGAAGCGCAGGCGCCTTCTATTCTAAATGCAGGGATTTGAACTCCTAATTCCTCAACAAGTAAGGATCCTAAGTTTGCCTGATTTCCCAATATTTCAGACAACATATTTCCCACAAATAAAGCATCTATGTCACCAGCCTTCAAGCCCGATTGCTTTAATGCATTATTCATTGCCTCTTTTGCTAATACACGAGGAGATACGCTCCACAATTCTCCAAATTTTGTTGCAGCAACTCCCAATATACTTATTTTCATATAGCGTGTGTTTGTCTTAAATACGTTGAATAAGAAATATAAATCTTATCTTCCATTTGTTTTAAAACAGGAATTGTCTTTTTTCGTCTTTGCAAAATTTCTTTTGTTGTTTCAAATATAAATCCATCTGATCCTGCACCCGATCCATAAGAAACGAAAAATATTTTCTGGTTTGGCTTAGCAATATCTAAAACACTTGCTAAACCCAATAAAGAAGACGCAGAATATGGATTGCCAATTTTATCAACTATAAGAGATGGGGCTAGTTGTTCTGGAGTAAATCCTAGTTTTTTTGCAGCAATTCTTGGAAATTTTCCATTTGGCATGTGAAAAACACAATAGGAAAAATCTTGGGGCTTAAGTTTGCTTTTGGCAAGAAGGTTTTTTCCCTCAGAAAGTACATGAGTAAAATATGCCGGCTCCCCTGTAAATCTTCCAAAATGAGAAGGATACTTTACCCCATCTCTTCTCCAAAAATCCGGAGTATCTGAGGAAAACGATGACATATCAAGGATTTTAGCAATCATTTCGGGATCTTTATTCCCCAATATATATGCACAAGCAGCGCTAGCTGCTGTATATTCTAATGCATCATGAGGTTTGCCTTGCGCGGTATCACTTCCAACAACCAATCCATATTCTATAGCCTTACTATTTAATAATCCTGCTGTAACTTGCATCCCAGCAGTTGCGGCTTTACAAGCAAATTCCAAATCAGCTGCAAAGTAATTATTTCCTACTCCTAAGTATTCTCCCAAAGTCGTAGAGGAGGGTTTAACTGCATAGGGATGACTTTCGGAACCAAAATATACCGCTTGTAGAAAAGAGGAATCAATTCCTGCCATATTAATGGCCTTTTTGCTAGCCTCTATTCCCATTGTTACAGAATCTTCGTCAAATCCCGGAACAGCTTTTTCAACAATACGAAGTCCTGTTTCTATTTCGCTTGCTTCCTTTCCCCATACTTGAGCAATTTCAGAAAGTTTAAGTCTATATTTCGGAATATAAGTTCCGTATCCAACAATTCCACTCATTTTATTTTTTCTCCTCTTCCCAGTTTCCGATGAGAACACGCAAGGGAATTTATGCTTAAAGAGGCAATAAGCGATATTTCTCCCGCAAGTACTGCGCCTCCAATAATTTCTGCTAATTTTTGAGAATTTCTTCCATTGTCGCCTCCAAAAACTCCTAAGATATTTAGCGCTTCTTGCTGGGTTGCAAGACTTGTTCCCCCCCCAATTGTCCCAACAACAAGATCGGGTAAAAACACTGAAATATAAAGTCCTTGTTTTAGGATTTCTGCTGTTGTTATAACGCTACTTACCTCTGTAATATGCGCAACATCCTGTCCGCAAGCCAAAAAAATCGCAGCCAGAACATTTGCCGCATGCGCATTCGCACCAATACTTCCGGAAAGTATCGACCCAAGATAAACTTTTCTCGCAACTACGTCAACAAATTTCTCCAAGGTTGTCTTTAATACTTTTTCTACAATCTCTGCAGGCAAAACACAATCTGCCCAAACCTGTATTCCCCGTCCCTCAATAATATTTAACACATTAGCCTTTTTATCAACGCACATGTTTCCTGAAATTGACACCAGTTTTGCTTTGGTTTTCTTCTCGATAAGATCAGCTGCAAGAGTACAGGCAATTGTCGCCATATTCATTCCCATTGCATCTTGCGAGTCAAACTTAAATCGTAAAAAAAGATTTCTTCCAACCATCCAAGATTTAATATCTAAAAGTTTTAAATGGGACGAAGTTTCTTCGGCAATTTTCTTTATTTCGTTAATATTATCTTTAACCCATTCTATTGTTTCTTCCCCCCTACCAATATTTTCAACCACAAAAACAGGCGCTCTGGTAATGCCAATTTTTTTACTAACAACATTTGCTCCGCCGCTTTCTGTTATTGCTTTGCTCCCCCTATTAACAGAAGCAACCAAAGCTCCTTCGGTGGTTGCCAAAGGAACAAAAATCTTTCTTTTTTGCAAAGAGCTTTTTATTTCAAGAGGACCGGCCACACCCAAAGGAATTTGAACTACGCCAATCATATTTTCGCAGTTTTTAACCGAAGCTATCTTTGTGTCAAAGGAGTATTTGCCTATATGATAAAGGTTAATTTTTAGAGCATCTTCCATGGCCTTGCGTCTTTTATCAACAGTTGAGTAAGCGCGTAAATCCATAGCATTCACATACCTATAATATATAGTCGTAAAATCTGCAATAATCATTCGAACGCAAAATCTGCTATAATTCATTCATGTCTTCTTTAATTATTGATAAAATTATTTCCGGGGATAGTTATGCGGCGGTTGAGTTTTATCATCTATATTCACCCAAAATTATATCCTATCTTTCCAAAAAACTCCCTACCAGTGAAGACGCGGAAGATTTAACAAACGATGTATTTCTTGAGGCAATTGATTCTCTTTCTCTTCTTAAAAATAAAAATGCTATTACCGCATGGCTATATAGAATTGCCCACAATAAAATAGTTGATTTTTATCGTAAAAGAAAAATTAAATCTTTACTTTTATCAAAAATGCCGTTTCTTGAAGTAGTTGCAAGTGAAATTAATCAACCGGAATTCCAATTTGAGAAAAATAAAATCCGTGACAAAATTGAATTAGCCCTTCATAAGCTTTCTACGCAATATCAAAAAATCCTAAGACTCCATTATGAAGAGAATTTTCCTGTAAAAGATATTGCCCCCATGTTTAATTTGTCTTTTAAAGCAACCGAATCTCTACTTTTCAGAGCAAGACAGAGATTTAAGCAAGAGTATGAACGAGCGTGAATTCTTGTTACAACTTCAAGAAAGAGCAGGAGAGCAAGAAAAGCTTATGCGCGGCATGCTGCTTCCTAAAGTTTTTCTCTCGGTAAGCCTTTGGCTTGGCGACCACCCGCTACGACTCATAATTCCAATTGCAATTGCTTTAACTCTTATTTTCCATAATATGATTGGACAAAATTATGATAATTTTATTCTGAAAATTTTTGGCAAGTTATGAACACTCTAATACTCTAATGTATTAAAGTAGTAATTGATTGATTTATGAAGAATAGAATTTTTTTAATTTTCATTGCATATATTTGGGCCAAAACTCTTTTTGGTCTAACATTTCATCCTTTGTCACAAACAAGGCAAATTACCAGACGACCGGTTCTTTTCCCTATAATTTTCTCTCCCATATTGGGACTTTTTATTTTATTTATAATTGGAAGAATTGCTGCGCTTTTAATAATTGTGTATGGATTAAGACGTGAAGCTATCGCGCTATTCCTAAGTACAGCTCTTATATCTATACTTCTCTGGCAAGCTCTTCTTCTTTATCTTTTGGCAAGTTTTCTCCTTGCATTTTGGAGAAATAGACAGGATTGAAAATTACAGGAGAGATATGAAAAACAAAAAAAATGAAGAATATGTAGTACTGGTCAATAAAGAAAATAAAGTTTTGGGCACTTCTCCAAAGTTAGCAACTCATAATAGTAACACTCCTCTTCATAGGGGTTTTTCTGTTTTTTTGTTTAATGAAAAAGGAGAACTTCTTCTTCAGCAAAGAAGCAAAAAGAAAAAAACTTGGCCGCTTATATGGTCAAATAGCTGTTGCGGGCATCCAATGTTAAATGAATCAAATATTAATGCCTGCAAAAGAAGACTTAAATTTGAACTAGATATTGCTGCAGACAAAATCTATGAAATTTTACCTAATTTTTCTTATAGGGTAGAAAAGAATGGAATTGTAGAAAACGAAATTTGTCCTATTTTAATTGCGTTTACCTGTCAACAGCCTGAAATAAACACAGATGAGGTGGAAAAGATTTTATGGATTAGCTGGGATAAATTCCTAGAGGAGTTAAAGAATAATGTAGGCAAATATTCACCATGGTGTATTTTGGAAGTAAGGGAATTACTGAAAGATAAAAAATTCTTGAGTTTCCAAACTAAAAATTTTACCTCTTAGGGGATTGTTTTCTTCTCCTTGATTTTCCGCCCATTCCCACTTTTCTTCGTTCTCTAACCCTTGGGTCTCTGGAAAGAAAACCTTTCTTCTTCAAAAGCGTATGAAACTTTTCCTTATCGAATTTGTCTAGCGCTCTTGAAATAGCCAAAACTGTAGCGTCAAGCTGTCCCTCTTTCCCTCCGCCCTTTACCTTAACAGTTATAGAAAATTTATTTTCTGTACCCGATATCACTAATGGCTGGGTATAAACTTTTGCCGCATTTTCTCCAAAATATTTAGCTGCTTGAATTTTGTTAACGAAAATTTCTCCTTTATTTATAACACTTTCTCCCCATGAGATATTTCCCTCTTTATAAAGCCTTACCCCGGCTACTGAAGCCTTTCTTCTTCCAAGCCCAACAATGTATTTATTGTCCTCCTTTTTATTTTTTTTATTTACCTCTTCAATTATTTTGTCTTTCATAATTTAAAATTAATTTGTTTCTGCTTTTGATTTAAATTTATCTGCATAAGGATGCGTATCTTCCTTAGATATCAACAATCTCTTAAGCATTTTTTCCCTTAACTTATTCTGAGGGAGCATTCCTGAAACGGCATGATGAATAATTTCCTCCGGCTTTCTTTCTCTTAGTTCTCCAAGTGTTTCCTGTCTTAAGCCTCCCGGATATCCCGAATAGCGGTAATAAACCTTAAGAAGCTCTTTTCTTCCCGTAACTTTTATGTCTTTTGCATTAATCACTACTACATAATCACCACAATCCAAATTCTTTACAAAATAAGGTTTTGATTTTCCCATCAAAAGAGTAGAAATAGTACTTGATATTCTTCCCAAAGTTTTACCTTTGACATCAATTAAATGCCAGCTTCTTTTAATATCTTTTCCTCGTGTTGATAGACTTGATTGCTTATTCATTTTATTTGTCCTTTTGGGATGTTTTTGGCTTTTTTGTTGTAGCACTTTTTTTAACTTTAGTTTCTTTTAGCTTAGTCTCGGCTTTAGGTTTCTCAACAACCGGCTCTATGACCTTTTTTGCCTCTGTCCATTCCATCAAAACCATCCCTGCGTTATCCGATAATCTTCTCCCAAGCTTTGTAATCCTGGTATATCCGCCCTGCCTTTTGCTAAAACGCTTAGCAATATCCTTAATTACTTTGTCTGCTGCGCCCGCATGAAGAGCCCCCCCCAGTAATCTTCTGGCTTGATTCTCTTCTTTTTTTGCACGAGTTATAATTTTATCTACATCTCCTTTAATGGCTTTTGCTTTTTCTTCCGTTGTCTTAATACTCTCGTTTAAAATCAAAGAAGAAATAAGGCTTTTAAAGAGGCTCCGCCTCTCATTTGTATCTCTTTTAAATTGTCTACCAAAAACATTTTTCCTCATATTAAAATGCGAATTCATCCGAATTTTTAATATTCGAATTAATTCGAATAACTGAGCATTCGTATAAATTCGCGTTAGGCTGCCAGTGATATTCCTTTTTCTTTAAGTTTTCCTTCAATAACCGTAATTGATTTGCTTCCCATGTTTCTCATGGAAATTAAGTCTTTCTTTGATGTTGATAATAATTGACCCAAAGTTTCTATGCCTCCGTTACGCAAACTATTATAAATTCTTGTTGGAAGATCAAGCTCATCAATAGTGAGTTTTAGAACAGCATCCGGAACCGATGGGCTTGAATTAGAACTTTCTGGAACCGGAACAACTACCGGCTGATAAATTTGAGTAAAGTAGGACGCTAAAATTTTTGCTGCTTCATCTAATGCTTCTCTCGGAGAAACGATCCCATTTGTCCATACCTTAAGAATTAATCTGTCTAAGTCCGTTTGTCTTCCAACTCGAGTAGCAGATATTTCATAATTTACTCTCCTGACTGGAGTAAAGATTGAATCCGTTGGAATAACGCCTAAAGTGGATATCCTATGATCCTCTGCCAATGCGTAACCTAACCCCTTTTTTACCGTAAGCTCCATATCAAGCTTAGCTTTTTTATCACCTAGAGATGCTATGTAATGATCTTTGTTTACAACCTCTACATCATCCGGCAAATCAAGATTCTCCGCCGTTATCTTCTTTATTCCCTTCACAGAAAGTCTAATTATACTCTCTTCTTTTGAGTCAAGAAGACGAAGATTTAATCCTTTTATATTGAGCAAAAGATCAACTACGTTTTCCTTGAGTCCTGGAATTGTAGAGAATTTATGTTTTACTCCGGAAATCTTAACGGAAGTTACTGCTGCCCCGGGAATAGAGGTAAGAAGAGCTCTTCTCAAAGAATTACCCAAGGTATGCCCGTATCCCGGCTCTAATGGTTCAATAATAAATTCACTGAGATCTTCACTTATTTTTTCTTCTTTAACTTTAAATATTGGATTTTGCATAAAAGTTATTGTATCATTATCTGGAGTAATATTCAACGATCAATTGTAAATCAAACGGAACCTCAATTTCCGACCTTACGGGCATCCTTATTAGTTTTCCCGATGGTCCTTCTCTTTTTAAGAAAGGTAATATATTTACGTCTTTTTCTTCCAATAATTTTAGAATTTGCGGATTTTGTTGTATCTTAGGAGAAATAGAAATAACATCATCTGTTTTTACTTGGTAAGAAGCTATATCTACTTTTTTTCCATTTACGCAAATGTGACCATGGGAAACAAGCTGTCTAGCCATATATCTTGTCTTTGCAAAACCAAGACGGTAAACGACATTGTCTAATCTTGTTTCAAGCAAAGATATAAGCATTTCTCCTGTTTCTCCTTTTTTGCTCCTAACCTTTTTAACGAGATTTTTAAATTGCTTCTCAAGAAGACCATAGATAGTTTTTGCTTTTTGTTTTTCCCTTAATTGCTCTCCGTATTCAGAAAGCCTTCTTTTTGTCTTTCGCCCATGCAATCCCCCCGGGGGAACATTCAAGCGTCTTTGTAAGCTCTTTGATTCTTTTCCCAGTATATTAAATCCCTCACGTCTTGCTAATTTATGTTTTGGTCCAGTATACTTAGCCATATTTTATATTCTCCTTTTCTTCTTTGCTCTTGGCCCATTATGAGGAATAGGCGTTATATCTGCAATCAAAGCAATTGAAAGTCCACCGCTTTTAATAGCTCTAAGCGCAGAATCACGTCCTGATCCGGGACCTTTTACATATACTTCAACTGTTTTCAACCCTTTTTCGACAGCTCGTTTGACAACCGACTCAGTTGCAGAACTTGCTGCAAAAGGAGTTGATTTTCTTGTTCCCTTAAAACCAGATGCGCCAGCTGAACCCCATCCAATAGTATCTCCTTGTTCATTCGTTATTGTAACTAACGTATTATTAAATGTAGCTGTAATAAATACCTTGCCGTTCTTTGAAACGCTTACGTTAGATTTTTGCGCTTTTGCGCCTGACTTTTCCGGCCCCACCTTTTTTTCTTTTTTTATATTTTCTTCTGCCATAAAATTATCCTTTCTTTTCCGGAGCAATTGCCTTTACCGACTCTTCTTTCTTAATAGCTCCAATTGTAACTCTTTTACCTCTTTTTGTCCTAGCGTTAGATCGAGTTCGCTGGCCGCGAACTGGCAAATTTTTACTATGCCTCATGCCTCTATAGGAACCTATCTCTTTGAGCCTTTTAATATTTGCCGTCACTTCTGCCCTTAGATCTCCTTCCAATTTATATCCTTCCAAAACTTTCTGGATTTTTTTTTGCTCATCTTCAGATAAAGACTTAACTCTTTTGGCGCTATCAACTTCTGCCTTTCTAAGAATATCTACGACATTCTTTCTGCCAATTCCATAAATGTAGGTTAGGGCAATATCCACTCTTTTTGCATCTTGTAAATTATATCCTGCAATCCTCATATTTTAGCCCTGTCTTTGCTTATGTTTTGGATTTTCGCAAACAACTCTTACAACACCTTTTCGTCTTATAACCTTACATTTTGCGCATCTTGGCTTAACACTGGCTTGCACTTTCATAATTATTTAAATCTATACACAATTCTTCCTTTTGTTTTGTCATAGGGGGTCATTTCTAACCTAACCTTATCTCCCGGTAAAATCTTTATAAAATTCATCCTCATTTTTCCGGATAAATGACAAAGAATTATATTTCCGTCAGTTAATTCCACCCTAAAAAGAGTATTTGGCAGAGATTCTTTTACTACTCCTTCTGCCTCATATGATCCCTGATGAGCCATAGTAGTAGATTATAGCATTAGGGCATATAAACAGCAATAATTAGTTTGTAAGTATCACTGGGCCATCTTTCGCAATCAAAATTGATCTTTCAAAGAGTCCGGATAGGCTACCATCTTTAGTTTTTATAGTCCATCCATCATTGCCCGAATAAACTACATCTTTTTTACCCATATTATAAATAACCTCAACCGCAATCGTCATGCCTTCCTCAAGTAAAGGCGTCTTATTAACGGGCATATCCAAAAATCCCGGCACTTCCGGCTCCTCATGTAAATTTTTACCTACACCATGGCCAATCAGGCTTCTTACAGCTGAGTAGCCTGCACCTTCTACAATTTTCTGGATGGTTTGGGAAATATGTCCTATCCGATTTCCAGTCTTTGCAACTCTTATCGCTTCGTTAAGTGCCTTTTTCCCCGTCTCCAAAAATCTATTCACCTCATCGTTCTTAATCATTAATCCTTCATCCTTAATCCTTACGGTCTGCGCCATATCTGTATGAAAACCTTTGTAGTATACTCCGCAGTCAATACCAATTACGTCTCCTGCCTTTAATTTGTAATTAGTTGGCACACCATGAACAACAACGTCATTAGTAGATACGCAGATAGTATAATTGTATCCCTTAACTTTTTTAAATCCTGGTTCTCCACCTTTTTCTAAAATTAATCTCTCAGCAAGCTTGTCTAACTCTAACTCTGAAACTCCTGTCTTAGCATGTCCTAAAGTAGAATTTAACACCTCTGCTAAAATTCTCCCGCCCTGTTGCATAAGCTTAATCTCTTGAGGAGTTTTGATGTCTATCATAAGGTAACTCCGAGGTGGAGCAAAAGACGATCTACTTTACTATATAAATCTTTTATATCGTCTGTATTATTCTCAATAAGATAATCTGCAATGGCAATAGGACCGCCTTTGTTCAATTTATCAAGCTCTGCAATGTCACGCTCTCTTGCTTCTTGTAAGGTCAAAGGCCTAATCTTTCTCATTGATAATCTTTTATAACGGATAGGGGGCTTGGCATAGAAAGCAATTAAAATAAGGGAAGGTAACTCTTTTTTTAAAAAGACGTACTCTTCCCAGGAATAAAGTCCATCTATGAGAACAACATTGTTCTTTTTTAGAAGTTCTTCAATTTTTGGCTTTGACTTTATAGCATATGCAGCCATGCCAAGATCCATTCTTATTTTTTCTCGAACTATCTTTTCGCTCTTTTGTGTTGGAGGCAAACCCGCTTCTCTCACCATTTCGTCTGTTAGGAAACCAAACCTTACAACGGGAATTCCCTTTTTCGAAAGATAAGTTGCCGCGTCTGTCTTTCCAGCACCCGGCATTCCTACGAAAGCCAAAACCAATTTCAGTTCAGTCATAGAATTTATTTTATCTTTTTATTTTTTCCAAAATTTCCTTATGTATTTCGTCTATTTCTTTCTCTCCGTCTATCTCAACCAAAATTCCTTTTTCTTTATAATAATCAAGTACCGGTTCTGTAAGCTGATGAAAAAGCTCAATCCTTTTTCGAATTGCCGTAAGAGTTTCGTCTTCTCTTCCGACGCCTTCTCTGTAAGAAAGTCTCCATAGTGCTTCTTTATCGGAAACCTTCAAATAAATAACTTTATCTACACCGTTTTCAAACTTTTTTACCTGATTAATAGTTCGCGGAAAACCATCTAATATGTATCCATTTTTATATTGGATTCTACCTAAATATTCCTCTACAATTGAGACTGTTTTATCATCAGGAATAAGATAGCCCGCATTCATAGTCTCTTTTATATAACGACCCAAGGGGCTTTTTTCTTTTGCTAAATCTCTAAAAATATGACCTGTCGACAGATAAGGAATTTTAAGCTTATCTGAAAGCAGATTCCCTTGTGTTGATTTACCTGCTCCCTGAATGCCTATTAAAATTATTTTCATTTACTGAATCCTTCGTAACTTCTTGTAACCAATTGCGCCTCTATCGATTTAATTGTTTCTAAAACTACAGAAACTACTATTAAAATCCCTGTGCCTCCCAATATAAGATTCTGGACATTTGTAAACACACGGGCAATGGTTGGGAAAATAGCTATAAGGCCCAAAAATATTGCGCCAGCCAAAGTTATGCGGGTCAAGATATAATTAAGATATTGCGCTGTTGATGCGCCCGGTCTTATCCCCGGAATGAAACCGCCATACTTTTGTATTTCATCTGCAATTTTTTTAGGATTAAAAACTACCGCCGTATAGAAAAATGTAAATCCAACAACCAAAAGAAAATATAAAGAATTATAAAACATTCCGCCGGGATTAAACCAAACAGAAACGGAAGTTGCAATATTATGAAGTATTAGATTTGGAGAAGCTGTTAAATAGTTTGCAATAATAGAGGGAAGCAATACTAATGACACGGCAAAAATAATTGGAATAACACCGGCTTGATTAACGCGAAGCGGCAAATGGGTTGAAGATCCTCCATAAATTTTATTTCCTCTTACTCTTTTTGCATAGTATACCGTTATTTGTCTTGTGGCTTCATTAATAATTACTATGGAAGCAATTACTAAAATTCCTATTCCTAAAAATGTGATTATATTAGAAATATTAGACGCGTTTGTCGTGGAAATAGTTTGACCAAAAACAACGGGAATCCTACCAACAATTCCGGCAAAAATGAGTAAAGATATACCGTTGCCAACTCCTTTTTCAGAAATAAGTTCCCCAAGCCACACAAGAAGCATCGTTCCGGCAGTCATGGTAAGAAGAAATGAAACAAAATTTATAGGCGCAAGATTGGGAATAATATTTTGACTTCTAAGCAAAGCAAACATACCAATTGCCTGCAAAATCGCAAGAGGAACGGTTAATAATCTCGTGTATTGGTTAATTTTCTTCTGTCCCGATTCCCCCTCTTTGGATAAAGCCTCAAGTTTTGGAAAAACAAGAGTTAGAAGCTGTAAGATAATCGAGGCATTAATGTATGGATTAAGACCTAGGGCCATAACGGAAAAATTAGCAAGAGTACCGCCGGAAAATATATCCAAAAGACCCAAAAACTGATTTTGCGCAAAAAGATTTTTCAGCGCCTCTAAATTAACTCCGGAAACAGGTATGTGTGCAAAAACTCTGAAGACTATGAAGATTACCCCAGTAAATAAAATCTTCCTTCTTACATCCGGGGCTTTTATGCTATTTCTAAAAATCCCTAGAATATTATTCATTTATTTTTTTATTCTATTGCGATTTCGCCAATGTTTGCGCCGGTTCAACTTTCCCGCCGGCCAAGTCAGACTTGGCTTGGCTAAATTTATTTGGCGAGTCGAGTTTGACTCGACCGCCGGCTTTTTCAATTTTTTTTCCTGCGCTTTTGGAAACAGGAACCTTTACTGTTAGAGAAACATTAATTTTACCATTACCCAATATTTTAATTCCATACATTTTTGCTTTTCCTTCCTCAACTAAATTTTTCTCTGCAAGAGTTTTAATGTCTACGATGGAATTATTTTTAAATATATTCAAAGAGTCAAGATTTAGTATAACACTACTCCCTCTAAAATCTTTGTTTTTTCCTTTGCCTCTTCTAAAAGGCATTCTTTTAATAAGAGACAGCGCTCCTCCCTCAAAAGAAATCTTAACTTTGCCTCTCGCATTTTGCCCTTTTGTTCCCCGGCCTGAAGTTTTAACACGGCCTGAACCATGTCCCTGCCCTAATCTCTTTTTGCCCTTAGTTGTGATTTTGGTTAATGTATTAAGCTGCATAATTTATTTATGATTTCTTAATCTGGAATACTTTTCGTATCTTTTAGCCAAAAGTTTTAATGCCTCTATTGTTGCATAAACATTACTTGCCTGATTTTTTGTACCTAATACTTTTGATGAAATATTTTCTATACCGGCAAGCGACACCACGCTTCTTACTGCTCCTCCGGCAATTACCCCGCTTCCTTTAGGAGCTGGTTTTAACAATATTTTAGCCGCTCCTAATTTAATCCTATACTCAAAAGGTATGGTGCCATTTACAATTGGGACATTTATCATATGTTTTTTTGCAAGACTAACTCCTTTTTTAATAGCCGCAGAAACATCTCCAGCCTTACCAAGGCCTATTCCAACTTTACCTTTTTTATCTCCAACAACTGTTAAGACAGAAAAACCAATTTTGTTTCCACCCTTTGTTTTCTTGGAAACCCTGTTAACCTGAACAATCTTTTCCTCAAAACCGTCTTTACTTGGAGCAAAACCTGTTGGGTTATAGTTATTCATTAGAATTCCAATCCTCCTTCTCTTGCTCCTTCGGCGACCGCTTTTATTCTTCCCTGATATGCATATCCCCCTCTATCAAACATTACCTTCTTAATTTTTTTACTCAATGCTTTTTGCGCCAAGAGAATTCCCAATGCTTTTGCCTTATCTATTTTATTTTTACTTGTTTCTTTTAAGCTCTTTTGGGAAACTCCAATAATTGTCTTTTGATCATCATCATTTATTATCTGTGCGTATATAAAACGATTTGATCTAAATACAGATAATCTGGGTCTATCTTTTGTCCCTCTTATTTTAGCTCTAACTCTATTTTTTCTTTTTAATTCTAGTTCTTTCTTATTCATATATTTAATTATTTTGTAACTCCCAATGCTTTTGCAGCTTTACCTGCTTTTCTTCTTATCTTTTCATTCTGATATTTAATACCTTTCCCTTTATATGGCTCCGGAGGGCGTATTCCTCTTATTCTTGAAGCCGTATTGCCAACCAAATCTTTATCTACTCCGCTTACGGTTATTATATTTTCTGCAACTGTAAATGTTATGCCCTTTGGGGCAACAACTTTTACAGGATGAGAGAAACCTAAAGACAAAGTAAGTTCGTTCCCTGTTAATGATGCTCTATATCCTACTCCGGATAACTCAAGTTTTTTTTCAAATCCGGTATTTACTCCGGTTACCATATTTGCAATGATAGCTCTTGTTAAACCAAGCATCGCATCTATTTTGTCATTTTTCTTATCAACGAGTGAAATTTGCAGTTTCTCATCAATAGACTCTACTTTTACTCCGCTAGGAATTACAAATGTAAGTGTTCCTTTAGGACCATTTACCTTAATAGAGTTATTTTCAAGGAAAACTTCTACTCCTTCTTTTATAATGACTGGGATCTTTGCGAGTTTTGACATATATTTTTACCAAACCTTAAAAAGTACCTCCCCTCCTATTCCACTTTTGTATGCTTGTCTTGCTGTCATAATTCCTTTATTTGTGGACAAAATTATAGTATATCTGCCCCTTTTTTGAAGTTCAGGAATGTCTTTAGACGTCACATAAATACGTAGCGACGGTTTAGATACTAATAATAAATCTATTAAAACGGGGATTCTCTTTTCGTATTTTAGTGATGCCACCAAAATCTTTTTTCCCTCAACTATATTTTCTTTTATTTCTTCTAAAAATCCCTCTTTTACCAAAACCTTACCAATTGCCTTATTAATATTGTATGAAGGCATAGAAATTTTTTTCCTTCTGGCAAGGCCTGCGTTTTTAATTCTTGTAATAAAATCTGCAACTTGATAATTCATAGATTCGGCAAGCTCGCTACCAGCTTGCTTTAACAACTCCAGGCAATTCTCCTTTAGAAGCAAGGCTTCTAAAGCATAGTCTACATAATCCAAAACGTCTCATATATGCTCTTGATCTTCCGCAAATATTGCATCTATTTTTGTTTCTCGTCTTATATTTTTGTTCTTTTTTAAATTTTAAAATATCAGATACTTTAGCCATTTTTTTTAGCAAAAGGCATACCTAATGCCTTAAGTAATGCGTAACCCCCTTTGTCATTTTTTGCATTGGTAACTATAGTTATTTCTAATCCTTGTATTCTATCCATCTTGCCAGGATCTATCTCAGGGAAAACTGCGCTTTCAATAAATCCTAAAGTATAATTACCACGTCCATCAAAACTGTCTTCTTTTACTCCATGAAAATCTCTAAATCTTGGCAAAACAATAGTTACCAATTTCTCAAAAAAATTATACATTCTTTTACCTCTTAAAGTTACCATTAATCCTATTTTATCTCCTTCTCTTAACTTAAAAGACGAGATAGCTTTTTTGGCTATAGTAACTTTTGGTTTTTGACCAGTTATGTCTGATAAAATCAAAGCTTCCTTCTCTACATTTTTTTTATCAACCAACGCATCCTTTACCCCCATATTTACAACTATTTTAGAAAGCGTTGGTACCGCCATTGAATTTTTCTTACTAAGCGTTTGTTTTAGTTCTTTGGCAATTATATTTTTAAATCTAGTCTGTAAATTATCCATAATGCTAAATTTGCTTACCGCATTTTTTGCAAATTTTTATCTTTTTCTCTCCTTCAATTTTAAATCCGACTCTTGAAGTTGCATTGCAATTTGGGCACAAAAGCATAACATTAGCCACGGGTAAAGGCTTTGTCAGGGTAATTATTTCAGATGGCTGACTTTGAGATCTTGCCTTCATGTGTCTTTTGTATTGATTTATATTTGAAACCAATACTTTATCATTACCAAAAACTTTCTCTATTTTTCCGCTTTTGCCTTTATCTTTTCCTCTTATTACTTTTACTAAATCTCCTTTTTTTAATTTCATACGTTACAAATTAATATCATATGACCTCAACTGCCATGCTTGCAATCTTTGCAAAACCTTTATCCTTTACTTCTCTTGCGACCGGACCAAAAATTCTCGTGCCTCTTGGGTTTTTATCTTTGGCATTGTCAATCAAAACTCCCGCATTATCAGAAAACCTGATATAAGATCCGTCTTTTCTTCTTCTTTCTTTTCTCGCCCTAATTAATACTACTTTTACTATCTCGCTGTCTTTAACCTGACCAACCGAGGTAGCCTCTCTAACAACGCAATTTAATACATCCCCAACGTACCCAAATCTTCTTTTCGATCCGCCAAAAATATGTATCACCATTAGAGATTTTGCTCCTGAATTATCTGCAACTTTTAAAATACTTCTATGTTGAATCATTTTTTTATTATCTCCAAGACTTTAAAATATTTAGTTTTAGAAATAGGTTTTGTTTCTGCAATTTTTACCGTATCTCCCAGAGATAAAGAAAGATTTCCAGTATCTGCTTTTACTTTTTTATCTTTTTTAATAACCTTTTTATAAATTGGATGTTTTCTTTCCGATGTTATTCTAACAACAGCTGTTTTTTGCATCTTAATAGACGTAACAATACCATTAAATATTTTTTGCATTTTCAAACTCCTTTTCTTTTATTATAGTTTTTATCATTGCAATTTCTTTCCTTTTCCAAAACTTTAACTTTGTATTCTTGCTTTTTGCTTGAGGTTTTTGCAATTTTAGTCCAAAAAGAGCATCATGAGCATCCTTAAGCATAAGGCTTAATTCATTAATTTTTTTTGTGTGCAATAGTTTTTTATCTTTACTTTTCATTTTAAATCGTCATGTTTACTTTCTCTTCGATTTTTGTTCTAACTCCTAATTTATGTGATGCGAGTGTTAATGCCGCAAAAGCGACCTCTTTTGTAACTCCCCCCATTTCAAACAGCACTCTTCCAGGCCTTACCTGAGCAATGAATTCATATACGTCCCCTTTTCCTCCACCCATTCTGGTTTCTGCGGGTTTTTTAGTAATAGGCCTGTGAGGAAAAATTCTTATCCAGAGTCTTCCTCCTCTTTGTGTATAGTGAGTAATTGCGCGCCTTGCCGCTTCTATTTGTCGGCTTGTAACACGACCTATAGATTGTGATACAAGACCATATTCTCCAAAAGATATCTCAACGCCTCTGTGAGCATCGCCTCTTATTACTCCCTTGTGTTCTTTTCTATATTTTGCTCTTTTTGGAACTAACATAATATCAAAATTTAATCAGATCTCCTAATATTATCTTTTTACTTCTGGTCTGTTTATCCAGACTTTTATACCTATGTATCCTTTCTTTGTAAGCGCAGGTACGCTTGCGAAAGTAATATTTGCTCTAATTGTTGAAAGAGGAACAGTTCCTCTTTGTAATTTTTCTTTTCTACTTATCTCTGCGCCCGCAATTCTACCTGCCAGCATAATTCTTACTCCCTTTGCGCCAGCGCCCATAACCCTCTCTATTGTTTGCGCCATAATTCTTCTGTGGGGCAAACGCTTAACTAATTGATCTGCAATATTTGTTGCGACCAAAAAAGCATCAAGATTTGGTTCTTTTATGGGCTCAACTTTAATATCTAACTTTGGAGCATTTTTAGTCTTTTTATTTAAAGCTAAAGCTTTATGCAAAAATGCTTTTAATTCATCAAGCCCGCTGCCTCCCCTTCCAATTACCATACCGGGCCTGGATACATTGATAGTTAATTTAATACTGTTAATAGACCTTTCAATTTCAATATCAGATACGCCCGCAGTTTTCAATCTATCCATTAAGGTTTTCCTAAGATTGAAATCCTCAAGCAAAGTATCTTTGTATCTTTTATCATCAAACCAACGACTACTCCAGTTATATATCGCCCCAAGTCTAAAAAGCTTTGGATTAACTTTTTGTCCCATAATTTTTCTCCTCTAAAACTATCTTTATATCGCTACTGCCTCTTCTAAAAGGGTGTGTTCTTCCTTTTGTTGAGTAGCGATATCTTTTTAGGGTCGCCCCTTCAGATACCTCAATACGTTTAATAAACAAATCTTCTTGTTTTTTCTTTGCATTATTTAATGCATTAGCCAATGCGCTTTTTAAAGTTTTATATATAGCGCCACTACTTCTTTTTTCAATCAAAGATAAAGAATTGAGCGCTTGAGCAATTTCTTGCTTGCGTATAACATCGGCTACCAAGCGTACTTTTCTAGGACTTATTTTAATTGACTTACTAATAGCTATAATTTCCATAATTTTATGTCTTTGAAATTTCCCTAGCAACTACTCTTCCATGACTTCTAAATGTTCTTGTTGGAGCAAACTCTCCCAGCCTTAAACCAACCATTCCTTCTACTATTAAGACGTTAATGAATATTCTTCCGTTATGAATAGCAAGAGTATGCCCCACAAATTCCGGTGGGATCTGTGATGCCCTAGCCCATGTCTTAATCGGCGAATTATCACCGGTTTGCTTGTGTTTCAATACTTTTTTTAATAGTTTTGGGTCTACATAAGGTCCTTTTTTTGATGAACGAGCCATATTTATTTTTTCCTCCTTTGTATTATAAGCTTATTTGAATACTTCTTTTTATTTCTTGTTCTACCAACTGCAGGACGACCCGCATATGTTTTTGGCGTAGTCATACCTATACCGCTTCTTCCTTCTCCTCCTCCGTGAGGATGAGATCTCGGATTCTGCGCAACTCCTCGAACCGTTGGGCGAATACCCATATTTCTCTTTCTACCCGCTTTTCCAAAAAATTCATTTTTCCACTCAACATTACTTAAGACTCCAACTGTTGCAAAACATTCACCCCTTACCTTTCTAACCTCTCCTGACGGAAGTTTCAAATGCACCAGATTATCTTCTCTTGCCTGAATAATGGCATGTGTGCCTGCTCCTCGGGCTATTCTTCCTCCATGTCTTGGCGTCAACTCAACATTATGGACAACTGTTCCAACCGGCAAGGACAAAATAGGCGCTGCGTTACCGGGTTTAATTTCAACATTCATGCCGCTTTTTACCAGATCATTTATCTTTAACTCAAGCGGTCTTAGAATATATCGACGCTCTCCGTCAGCATACTGGACAAGGGCAATCTCACAAGATCTATTTGGATCGTACTCAATAGAGATAACCTTTCCGGCAAGATCCATTTTATCTCGTTTAAAATCAATAACCCGCATAAAACGCTTGTGTTCTCCACCTTGATGTCTGACTACAACGCTTCCGCTTACATCTCTACCGGAATGTTTCTTTTTAATAAATTTTAATTTTCCCATAAATATGTCGTTTTACAATTAAGATGTCGCAACTTCGAAAAGATCAATCTTCTGTCCTTTAGCCAATTTTATAATTGCTTTTTTCCACGGACTCTTTAATACCTCAACTCTTCTTGTCCCAAATCTTGATTTTTTGCCCTTCACAATGCTTGTTCTTATACTCAAGACCTTAACCTTAAATCTATCTTGAACCGAGGACTTAATATTTCTTTTATTTGAATGCATTGCAACCTTAAATGTAAACTTGTTTTCCTTGGCATCTGCCATCGACTTCTCGCTTATAATTGGCGCTATCAGAATATCTATGTTTTCCATATTAATTTTTTGTCTTCTTCAAAAAGTTTTCCTTTAAAGAATCTATTGATGCTTTCATTAAAAACATAATCTTATTATTTAAAACCGTATAGGCATTAAGCATATTTGCATCGGCAATATTTACACCTGTTATATTTCTTGAAGCCCTACGAACATTTTCAAACTCTTTTGCTGAAGGAAACACCAGGAGCACATTCCTTTTCTCCCCATCTACTCCTATTTTTGCAAGAGTTTCGACCATTGTTTTTGTTTTTGGAGCTATCTTTTCAAATCCGTCCAAACCCTTAATTTCCCCGCTTTTAAGTTTAGAAGAAAGAGCTGAAAAAAGAGCCAATTTCCTCATTTTTTTGGAAATACTCAAAGAATAATCGTGCGGATGCGGACCAAAAGCAATACCTCCATGGACAAAAATAGGAGCCTTTCTTGATCCATGCCTTGCTCTTCCTGTTCCTTTTTGCTGCCATACCTTTCTGGTTGTACCATGCACCTCTCCCCTTGTTTTTGTTGAAG
>Ga0209726_10001562_pt1 | contig 36664 bp, 39 predicted proteins | sample Subgrocontami54m_FD_187453 | JGI IMG/M metagenome (GOLD analysis project Ga0209726, IMG submission 187453) | Subsurface groundwater microbial communities from S. Glens Falls, New York, USA - GMW46 contaminated, 5.4 m (SPAdes) (version 3) | ecosystem: Environmental > Aquatic > Deep subsurface >...
TCGATGGCCCCAACGACCACGGCCTTGACGGTCTCGTTCACCTCTTCGGAATCGAATCGCCTGGGCTCACGTCCGCCCTATCGCTGGCTGAACAAGTGGTCCTCGATCTAGATGGCTGAGCCGTGGGCAATCAGGACAACGTTGTTCAGCCGGATAGCTTTGCTGTGGTTGTGTTTTGTCAAGGAACTGGGTTGAAATTGCTCGTAAGTGAGCAGATAGCACAGCTTGCTCCAGCGGCTTGAGCCGGGCGGCAGTTTGGTCATTTCCTGGCGCCAGTGGCTCTCCTGCCGTCGTATTGATGGGGCATGGGGTTTGGCGAAATGCGAGCAGTATGACGATCGATGACGGGTTTCCTTTGATCGGTGTGTCCATCATTCTCGGTCTGACGCTCGCTCATTTCTAGGTCGATGAATATCTATGGAAGATGAAGGACAAGGAGCGAGCCGGATGGATCAAGAACCGCTATCGTTTTTTTTCATTGAACGTGACCGGTCGGTCGGTGACGGGCGGATATGTCTATCGGGGATCGAGCGAAGGTCTGCAGGGCCAATACTTCTTCGCGTCCTTTATTTCCGGCAAGATCTTCACGCTTCGGTTCAACGGAAGCTCATGGGTTGCGATGGAGCGGACGTCACAGATCGCGACCGATTTCGAGGCAATCGATAATCCGTTGTCATTTGGCGAAGACGGTCTGGGCAATCTGTACGTGGTTGATTTCGACGGCGCGATTTACCGACTTACCCCGAACGTGGTCTCTGCGGGACCGTGATGTCCCTGGCCCCGACCTTGGACTGGTTGCTGGTTGGCACGGGCGACTTCAATGGCGACGGCCGCCACGATATGCTTTGGCACAATGAAAACGATGGCCGGGTGGTTGTCTGGCTCATGGATCAGAGTGGATTGAACCTACAGGGCGGCGGCTTACTGCCATTTGCGCCGACACTGGATTGGTCGGTCGCCGGGACCGGAGATTTCAACGGCGACGGTCGCGACGACATCGTCTGGCGCAATAATAATGATGGTCGGGTTGTACCGTGGTTGATGGATGAGACCGGCATGAACCTCTCCGGCGGCGGAACCACCCCTGTCGCCCACCCAGGACTGGATTATCGCCTGAGGCGGTGTGGGCGCGTGATTGGTGCCCCGAGCGATGCCTTGCCGCGAACACGATGAGATGACATTGCAGGCGGGCTTGCAATAAGCTGCGATCTCTTTATTTTTCATCAAAACGAGAAATGGACGTGCACGGGCGAGATTGGCTATTTTGCGTCCGAATTGCCGCCAAGCTTGCAGCCGTCGGTTCCTCTTAGGCTCAGCAACGGGTGTCGCGATTTCACTGCAGGGGAGGAGGCCGGGCGAATGCGATGCGTTGTGACTGGGGCGGCCGGCTTCATCGGAAGCAATCTCGTCGATCGGCTGCTGGCCGAGGGACATGAGGTTGTTGGCTTTGACAATTTTTCGACCGGACGCCGGCAATTTATCGAGGCCGCCCTCTCGGCGAAGAATTTCCGCCTGGCCGAAGGAGATCTCCTGGATGGCGACGCATTGCGCGCGGCGTGCGCCGGCAGCGAATTGGTTTTTCATCTAGCCGCGAACGCGGATGTTCGTTTCGGCACCCATCATCCCTCCCGTGATCTCCAGCAAAACACCATAGCGACCTTCAACGTGCTTGAAGCAATGCGTGAAAATGGGATCAAACGGATTGCGTTTTCCTCGACCGGGTCCGTCTATGGCGAGGCGAGGGTCTTCCCCACGCCAGAGGATGCTCCTTTTCCCGTACAGACCTCGTTGTATGGTGCTTCCAAGCTCGCCGGTGAAGGCTTAGTCTCGGCCTATTGCGAGGGCTTCGGAATGCAAGGGTTCATTTTTCGTTTCGTATCGATTCTTGGCGAGCGCTATTCGCATGGGCATGTCTTCGACTTCTATAAGCAGCTGCAAGCCGATCCCAAACAGCTGAAGGTTTTGGGGAATGGTCGGCAGCGGAAGTCATACCTGTACGTACAAGATTGCATCGATGCTATTTTTCTTGCAATCGAGCGCGCCAATGACAAGGTGAATATCTTTAATCTCGGACAAAATGAGTATTGCGATGTCGATCAGTCGGTTGGTTGGATTTGCGAACATCTCACGGTAACACCGCAACGGCTTTACTCCGGGGGTGAGCGCGGCTGGATCGGCGACAATCCATTCATCTATCTCGACTGCGGTCGGATTCGTGCTCTCGGCTGGGAGCCAAAGAAATCAATCCGAGAAGGAGTCATCCGGACGCTTCAGTATTTGACGGAGAATAGATGGCTGATGGACGGCAAGCCATGAAGGTCTGCGTCTTCGGACTTTGGCATCTGGGTACAGTGACTGCGGCGTCCTTGGCTGCGCGGGGCTTTACGACAGTTGGTCTTGCGGAATCCGCCGATGCGGCGGCCACGCTGTCGAGCGGTACGCCGCCCTTGTTCGAGCCGGGTCTGATTGAGTTGATGCGTGTCGGGATCGACAATGGAAAGCTGACATTTACGGCTGAAGCGGGCGCAGCAGTTGGGAGCTCCGATCTTATCTGGGTGGCCTTCGATACCCCGGTCGACGAGAATGATGTCGCCGATGTGGAATATGTTCGCGATCGGGTGCGGGCGATCTTCCCGTTTCTCCGAAGCGAGACAGTGGTACTAATCTCCTCGCAGCTGCCGGTAGGAAGCACACGACAGCTAGAGCAGGAATTCGCTGCGTCGGCGACGGGTCGAAATGTTTCGTTCGCCTGTTCTCCGGAAAACCTCCGTTTGGGGAGCGCCATCAAGGCGTTCACCGAACCTGAGCGAATCGTAATTGGCGTGCGTGACGATCGCGTGCGTCACATCATTGCACAACTTCTTTCCCCGTTTTGTGACACGTTACTGTGGACCCGCGTCGAATCTGCTGAAATGCTAAAGCATGCTTTGAACGGCTATCTTGCGACCTGTGTTACCTTCGCTAACGAGATTGCCAATATTTGCGAGAAGGTTTCCGCCGACATGAATGAGGTCGAGGCTGCGCTACGTCTCGACCCCAGGGTGGGACCGAAGGCGTATGTCCGCGCCGGCGCCGCTTTTGGCGGCGGGACTTTGGCTCGTGATGTCCAATTTTTGAATACTGTGGCTGGCAGGCACCAGTTGAGGGTGCCTTTACTGGGCTCTATTCTCGAGAGCAACGCGCATCACAAAGGTTGGGTCGTCCGCCAGCTCAGGTCTCGGCTGGGCGAATTGGCCGGGCGGCGTATCGGCGTCTTGGGGCTGGCCTATAAGGCGGGAACGGACGCCATTCGCCGCTCCTTGGCGGTCGAGATCATCGAAGAACTCGTTGGTGCGGGCGCCGCAGTCTGTGCATTCGATCCCAAAGTCCGGGCGCTGCCCGAGCCGCTCGCATCCGCCATCGACGTCAAACCCTCAGTTGATGCCGTATTCGAGAATAGCGATGCTGTGATCATCGCAACGGAGTGGCCTGAATTTCTTAAGCTGCCGTTCGACGAATTGCTGAGCCAGATGGCCCGTCCGCTGCTTGTCGACCAGAACAGCTTCGTCGCGCGGCAACTCTCGAACGTGCGGGATATCGAGCATGTTATAGGGGGGCGGGCGTGAAGCTGCAAGATCGCTACGCCCTTATCACGGGCGCGAGCCAAGGTCTGGGGGCTGAAGTCGCGCGGCAATATGTGGCCGAAGGCGCAAGCCTTTTGCTGTGTGCCCGCAGCGAAGACAAGTTGCGGGAGATAAAGCAGGAGTTGGAGCCAAAGCTGGCTTCCGGTCAACGCCTTGCAATCTGCGTTACCGATATAGGTGAGACGAAAGACGTTGATCGGCTTTTTGCGTTGCTCACCAAGATCTTTCCTCGGCTCGACATTCTCGTCAACAATGCGGGCATCTATGGTCCGTTCGGCGTTATCGAGGACGTCGATTGGGACAAATGGGTCGACGGAATCAAGATCAACCTGCTCGGTCTCGTCTATACATGTCGCAAGGCAATGCCGCTGTTCCGGCAGCAAGGACGCGGCAAGATCATCAATATTTCCGGCGGCGGTGCTGCCAATCCGATGCCCCGGGTCAGTTCCTATGCTGCATCCAAGGCCGCCGTTGTCCGGTTTACAGAATCATTGGCGCTTGAGTGCAAAGACGTCGGTGTGGACGTCAACGCTGTCGCGCCCGGCGCGTTGATGACCCGCATGACGGACCAACTCCTGGAAGCGGGGCCTGACAAGGTGGGCAAGGCCTTCTTTGAGCGTATGAGCAAGATCGCGGCCGAGGGCGGAACACCACTCGACGTCGGCGCGAGACTCTGCGTATTTCTCGGCTCCTCGCAAAGCAACGGGATCACCGGAAAGCTCATAGCAGCTCAATGGGATCGATGGGAGGACTGGCCAGTGCATCTCGATGCCTTGAGTGCGAGCGACGTCTATACGCTCCGCCGCATCACTGGGCGGGATCGCGGACTTGAGTGGGGTGACCGGTGACAGATCGTGCGGGCGTAGCCGTCATCGGGTGTGGTCTGATCGGCCATAAGCGCGCTCGTGCGTTGGGGAATGCTCAGCTGGTGGCGTGCGCGGATCTTTCCCCCGATCGCGCCCAGAAATTGGCCGCGACGTCGCCCGGATGCAAGGTTCATGCGGATTGGCGCACCGCTGTCCGTGATCCTGCCATCAGCATCGTCGTGGTCGCGACCTTGCACGACAGTCTGGCCGAGATCATGCGTGAAGCCGTGGCTGCCGGCAAACACGTGCTGGTCGAAAAGCCCGCTGCGCGGAATGCCACGGAGCTTGAAGGTCTTGCCGAGTTGGCCGCCAAATCTGGCAATCTCGTGCGGGTTGGCTTCAACCATCGCTATCATCGCGCATTTCGGAAGGCCCGCTCGTTGGTGGATGCCGGAGCGCTCGGCCCTCTCATGTTCATTCGTGCCCGCTACGGGCACGGTGGTCGCGTGGGATATGACCGCGAATGGCGTGCCGACCCGGTCAAATCCGGGGGCGGCGAACTCATCGATCAGGGGCCGCATCTGATCGATCTGGCCCGCTTTTTCCTCGGAGATTTCGTCGAGGTTGATGGATTCGCGATCACTTATTTTTGGGATATGCCGGTCGACGACAATAGTTTCATGTTGCTCAAGACACGAGAGCGGAAAGTCGCTTTTCTCCACGCAAGCTGCACCGAGTGGAAAAACACGTTTTCGTTTGAGATTTATGGGCGGGACGGAAAGCTGGATGTAAGTGGCCTCGGCGGGAGCTACGGGGTTGAGCGGCTGGCCTTTTACAGAATGACGCCCGAAATGGGCCCTCCGGAGACGACCATCTGGGAATACCCAATGGCCGACGATTCGTGGGATGTAGAATTTGGCGAATTCTTGGAGGATATTCGTCTCCTGCGGCAGCCGGCTCCCGGCATCCGTGACGCGACTGAGGTGTTGAACATCATAGAAACCATTTACCGGAAGTCTGGGTATGATCATTACACGAAGTCCGCTTCGAATTAGTCTTGGGGGCGGCGGGACAGATCTGCCTTCTTACTATCGCGAGCACGGCGGCTTCCTGATTGCTGGCGCGATTAATCGTTTTGTTTACATCAATGTGCTCAGGCCATTTTCACGCGGCATCTACCTCAAATATTCCAAACTTGAGCATGTTGAAGGTATCGACGAAGTTGAACACCCTATTATCCGTGAGGCGCTAAAGATCATTGAGCTGCAGGTGCCACAGATCGAGATTTCGGTGCTTGCGGATATTCCGGCGGGGACAGGGCTCGGATCATCTGGCAGCTTCACCACGGCGCTCCTCAAGGCACTTTTTGCCCATCATCGCCGCCACATTCACCCCAACGAGTTGGCGGAATTGGCATGCAACATTGAGATCGAGAAGCTAAAGGAGCCCATCGGTAAGCAGGACCAGTATATCGCGGCCTATGGGGGGCTTACCTGTTTCACATTCAATCCCGACGACACCGTTGAGGCAGTTCCCCTTAACGTGCCAATGAGCGTCCTCTGCGATCTTGAGGAAAACCTGCTTTTGTTCTTCACTGGCTTTGCGCGTCGGGCAGGTTCCATCCTCAGCGATCAACAGTCGCGGACCCTGCAGAAAAACACCGACATGATTGAAAACCTGCATTATGTGAAGCAACTCGGTTATCGCAGCAAGGAGCTTTTGGAGGCCGGCAAAGTTCACGAATTTGGCGCGCTAATGCACGAACATTGGCAGCATAAGAAACAGCGTTCAAGTGGAATGAGTAATCCCAGGATCGACGAATGGTACGAACTCGGCATCCAGAACGGCGCCATTGGCGGCAAACTCGTAGGTGCCGGGGGAGGTGGGCTTTTGCTTTTCTATGCCTCCGATAAGCAGCGACTACGCGCAGCTATGGAAAGTGCCGGCCTGGACGAAGTTCGATTTCGTTTTGAGTTCGAAGGAACCAAGGTGGTGGTGGGGTGACGCTTCCTGTCGTCATTCTGGCAGGAGGATTGGCAACGCGCCTGCGCCCGATAACGGCAGCGATTCCGAAGTCGTTGCTTGAGATTGGCGGGCAGCCATTCATTTTTCATCAACTGCAACTTCTGCAAAGGCGCGGCATAAGGAAGGTCTTACTTCTAGTGGGGTATCTCGGCGAGCAGATCGAGGCTATCGTCGGAGATGGTGCGCCGTGGCGTGTCGACGTAACGTACTTTTACGACGGCCCCGTGTTGCTGGGGACGGCCGGAGCGATTGCAAAAGCGCTGCCTTTGCTGCCGGATGAATTCTTTGTTCTGAACGGAGATTCCTACTTGGAGTGCGACTATGCCGAAGTGACACAAGCCTTTCATTCATCCGGCCGCTCTGGACTGATGACCGTGTTCGAAAACAATAATAAATGGGATATCAGCAACGTATACTTTCGCTATGGAGCTATCGTAACATACGACAAGTCGGCTCGTTCTGCCGAGATGAAGCACGTAGACTACGGCCTGAGCGTTTTCAGAAAGAGTGTCTTTCAACACATCGAATTATCCAAGCCCACCGACCTGTCCAGCGTTTACCAGCATCTGATCCGGAACAACGACCTGGCAGGGTATGAAATTTTCAGCCGATTTTTTGAGGTTGGCTCTTACGGCGGCATCAGAGACTTCGGGGAAATGTTAAGATCGCAGCAATCAGCCAGCGGGAAATAGGTCGCCGTAGTGCACCGAGAAACCGCAGCTCAGATGGGGCTCGGAAATTCTAGACGTGCTTGGCGGAGCCTTTCCGGGGTTCCGATGTCCCGGAAATAACCATCCGTCTCCAACGTCAAGATACGTCCGAGATAAGTTGGGATGACTTCCGTCTGAAAATCAAGGACGCGCTTTCCTAGTGACGCGGCATAGCTCATAATTTCTGGCTCAAGGACGTAGACGGCAGCGTTTGCAAGATTCCCGGGTGGATTCCGCACCTTCTCATGAAATCCGCGCACGATACCCTGGCCATCAACTTCAAGGATTCCGCAGGATTGCGGACTATCAGTCCGGAAGGACAACATCGTCATGACGCACTGTGCGGGGCGTTCTGCGTGGGCCCGCAGCAGTTTGGCCATATTGAAGTTCGTCAGATTATCGGCATGTGCTAAAAAGAATGGGTCGGCGCCAAAATAGTTTATGTTCGCGACTATCGTCCCGCCAGTCCCGAGAAGTTCATTCTCGTGCACTAGATCGATGCGGTCCGCCCATGATGAGTTTGCGACGTATTCGCGCGTTATTTCCGCCAGATAGTGCGTGTTGATCAAAACCCGCTCTATGCCGGCGGTGAAAAGAAGCTGTAACCAATATCCAATCAATGGCCGGCCATGAATTGGCACCAGGCATTTTGGGATGTTGTCGGTGAGTGGACGGAGACGGCTACCAATGCCGGCAGCGAGGAGAAGCGCTCGCATGTCAAAGTTGCTCTAGTTGCCGTACTCGATCTCGTTAATGAGGTCGTCGGTGGTCAGCGGAATATTGCCCACACGTGACACCTGACATGCAGCAGCCAGCGAACCGAGATATGCACTGTCCCAGATGCTCACACCCGCGCAGAGCGCGAGGGATGCACAGGTGAAGAAGCTATCGCCTGCGCCGGCAGGATCTTTGGGTGCAATATTGAAGGCTGGCAGTCGATCCGTGTGCAGGTCGCCGTCTTTTTCTCCCAGCAGCAAGAGGCCCTCCGACCCGAGCGTAATAACCACGTTTTCGACTTTGGTCACTTCACGCAGTTGTTGACCGATGGTCACAAGCCCGGATTCGAAATCGCGTAGTGCCAGACGAGCTTCGCGCTCCGTGGGAGTGATTAGGGAGACACCCCGAAAGCGGGAAACGTCGGAATATTGCGATGAGGCCTGGCTGTCGGCGGCCATCATGATATTTCGCAACGCTGCCATTCCCGAGATGGCGTTTACCAGTGGCTGTGGCACGCAGCCGTAGTTGAAGTCAGAGAAGAGGATGAGATCCGTGTCGGCGAGACGATCCTCGGCGGCCGCTACGATCTGTTCGACCATCGCAGCGCTGATGGCATGCTGCCGTAGATGATTGACGCGGAGCAGGGTCTTGTTGTGCGCGCGAAATCTTTGCTTGCGCGTGGTCGGCCGGGTTTCGTCCGTGAGAATGTCAAAGTGTACCCCGTATTTGGCCAACGACTCCCGGGCATAGTCGGCCGCTTCGTCGGCGCCAGCGACCGTTAGGAACTCGACCTTGGCCCCGAGACCCCGCGCGTGCGCTGCTACGATTCCGGCGCCGCCGACAAACCTCTTGCTGTCGATGGGAGTTAGCACAAGGGTAGGGTCCTCTTGCGACATTCCAAGAGGCTCACAGTTCACATACTCGTCGACGATGAGATCGCCAATGACGAGCACGCGAAGTCCGATGACCTTGCGCACCGCCGCGACTAATTGAGTCATGTCGAACCCGTGGCGCATCGGATAGTCGGTGGGTTTGCGAATAGAAGACAGGTTTACTTCAAAGTATTCGCGCTGCATCAACGACAGCGAGGAAAAGCGCACTTCTCCGGAACCGAAGACGAGTTTGCCGCCATACGATTCAACGACGGCTTGTTCGGGGTTCTTGAGTGTCTCGTATTCCTTCCCCTTGATGACGATATCGGGTTGCAGCTTTGCGATAAAATCCTCGGCCGACTCCCCGAGCAGCACCGCGCGATCGACCCATGAGATCGCCTTGACGCCCTCTAAGCGCATGTCCACGGGAATCGTGATGCCGGGGCCTTGGTCAGGCAGAACTCCGACAACTAGAAAATCGGCAGATTCAGCTGCAAATTTGAGTAGCCGAAGGTGGCCAGGATGGATAATGTTGAAGTTGCCAGAAACAAAGGCAATTCGCTTGTCCGCTCCCAACTGCGCGCGGATTTGATGCATTTCGGCTCGAATCTTGACAAGATCGTCCATCGAAGAGTCACCAACTGCCTGCCTTTTCAACATACAACGCGAGCGCGCGCAGGTACAAGGGTTTTTGGGGTTCCTGCGCAATTCCCCGTCACCGAAGCATCGACAGGGCTTGCTTCTCGAGTCGAGAACGCTGCGGCCTTTCATGGCCGTATAGCCATTAATGCGGATCAAGCATCATTTACGCGTGGCTTCGCCGCGGCATCGGCCGTGATCGAATATTCGCGGAGCCCAAGCTTTTCCAAATCACTCGGTACGCGCGATGCTATCCAATTGCAAAGTCGCCAGCGATTTGGTCGGCCAAGCCGCGTTGTTGACAAAAGGCAAGAACACTTGTGAAAAAGGGGACAGCACTTTAATGGCTGTGTTGAGCCATTCTGGATACGTCGCGCAATATCTAATTCCCGACGTGACAAATACAGCAAGGTGCTAACTACCCTTCGAGACGCCACGACGGACGAGTTCGAGGTTTTCAGTAAAAAGTTGCTCTCCAACTTTTATCGGTAGCGCACGATCCCAAACGAGATCGTAATATTCTTTAAGACTCGCTATTTCTGTTCGTCGATAGAAGTGCATAGAATTGACGATGCTAGCAGGATTTGGATGAAGCTGGAACAGCAACAACTGCGAATTACTTGCCGATGCCTGCCATCTCCGGCATATGCATGTCTCTCGCGATAATTACCTTGACGTGGTAATTCTCATAATCTGTGTAGTTGTTCAAATCGGGACCTCCTCTTTCGCTTCCTACTTATAACGAGCAATCCGGCGCGCATGCAACCGACCTAGGGTGCTTAATCCCCTTAAATTGGAAAAATCAAATTGTCTAAAAGGGGGAAAACGATCAGCAGCAGCCTTGTTTTCGAGAGGAAATGCCATGTTGAGTGTCGCAGCAATAAACGCGCATTAACGCGCAAATATGAAAGCGAAGCGCTCCTTGATCCAGCTGGCCCGGTCCTTGTCCTTCATGCGCCAGAGATATTGGTCGAGCCAGAAATGCACCAGCGTCAGCGAGAACAGAACCGCGATGCCGACCGTCGGCAGGCTGTCCGGCTTATAAGTGGGCGCTCTCGACCACAGCATGTGACCAAACAGCACGATAAGCAGAAGCATGGCGGGCGCGATGAAAACGCCATAGCGCCAGTTCAGGCCCGCGGGCTTATTGGCTCCGCTGTGGACCGACAAGAAGATGAGATATTGCAGCCCGTGCGCGATCGCGGTTGAGCCGATGCCGACCATATAGTCTCTGCCGATATACATCGGCAGGAGAAAACAAATGCTTAGGAAAAGAGAGACGCCCGTGAGCCAATATTTTTCACGCCAGGCCCTCAGCATGAAATAAACCGCCGCCGCCGCCGTCAATGCCGCGCTGATCGCGCCGAGCCGAAAAGCACCATCGATCAGCCAAAGTGTTTCTTCACTCATCTGCATGTTCTCAGGCCCGACGAAATAGCCGGGCGCCATGCCTTTGAGGATGCCGAGCATGCCGCAGACAATGCCACATTTGATCGCGGTCTTTTCGGCGGGCAGCAAAGGCCGCCCGCGATCAGTGAAAGAAACGAAAGTGGCAACGCCGATATTCTGCGCGCCAAAATGCCAGGTTTGGTAGACAAAGAAGCCAAGCACCGCCGCATAGAAGAGAGGCGACGATGGAATGCTCAATAAAGCGATGCCGCCAAACAGAAGAATGAGAGGGACAACACCCATGCGGACGGGATGCGCTTTGATATAGCTGCGCACCGCGGGATCGGTGAACAGATAAGTCGTCGCGAATACATGGGTCGCGCCGAGGGCAACGAGGAAATTGACGGAGGTGACAATCCCCTGATGCATGGGGGCCGCCAGAACGGCGACGATGGGCAGCACGGTTGCCAGAATGAGAGCAACGCTGAAGAAGGTCTTCCATCGCGCGCCACCCTTTGCGGGCTGCGACAAGGTGATATATCGACAGTTATTAGCCGACATTCCCCAGATGAACCTCGGTTCCGATCGTTTAGTAGCCATTTGGGCTCCCTGAGGCAAGCTGAAACACGTTGGAGGCGGCCCCTCGCTGCCATGACCGTCGAACATGGTCCTTCCGGACTGCTGATGGCTTTGTTTTCTCTCATCAAGGCGCACGTCTCCCGTTGTTTGTCCTTCCCGCCATCACCGCCCCGTCAAGCTTGAGCGGGTGGTGCCCGCAACCCCGCAATGAGCCGCAGAATCTCCTGGAACAATTCCTTGGGCACCGCGACCTCGGCCATCTGGAAGATGACGTACTGGGCATACGCGACGATCTTGGCACCGATCTTGATGAGCTTCTCCCGCAGGCTGGTCAGCGACCGGTGCGCGACAGCCTCGGGCAATGCCAGCGTGCGCAGGAAGTTGGCCAGGTTATAGACCAGCGCATGCAGCTGAAGACGTACCTCGTTCGCTCGCAACGAATGGCACGACAGCCGCGTCCACTTCATCGCGTTCTTGCCTTCCTTGATCCACTGCTCGGGCGTGCCGCGCTGATTGTAGAAGCCAACGATGCGCTCGGCGGGGCGTGACAGGTTGGTGACGATAAAGCCGACGCGGGCATAAAGCTCGCCGGGGTGCCATTCGACCTTCGCACCACGCGGCGCGGTGTCTTCCAGCTTTGCGCCTGATAGCTGAAATTGGCGTAGTACCGCCGGACCTCGATGGGAGGGCGACCGACGGGCGCTTGAGCAGGTAGCCAATCCTCTGTTGAAGAATCTGATTAGCAGGCAGCCGGATCGCGTACTTGTAGCCTTCGGCCTCCAGAAACTCGTAGACCTCCGGGTTCGCGAAGGCGGCATCGGCGCGGAAGTAGCGGCGCTTGAACTTGCCGCGATAGCGGGCCACGACCGGTTCCAGCACGTCCTTCCAGCCGTCTGCCGAATGAACGTTGCCCGGACGCAGCGCGCAACGTTCTAGATCGCCGAACTGGTTGCACACGAACAGCGGATGATAGCAGGTGCAGGCGAAGTGGCCGTTGTAGGCGGTACCTTCCTGATCGCCATAGGTTGGGCTCACGCTCGAATCCATGTCGAGCACGATGCCGTTCGGCGGACGGCGGCTGTGCACCCGGTCGATCCATCGCCCGGAGAGATCGGCGAGCGCAGCGAAGTTCCCATCATTCGCGAGCCACTCCGTCTCGAACCGCCCATCTGGCTGGTGGACGCCGCCTGCTTCGTTGCAGCACGACCGCCAACGATCCAGCGCATCGCCAGATCACGCCCGAGCCGGTCGGCATCGTTCACGTCCTCGTACCCGGCGAGGCGTCTGAACACGGATTGGTAGCATCCCGATCAGAACATGCCGGCCGTTCTTGCCTGTCCGCGTGTCCGCCAAGTGCTGACCTGCGACTTCCATCAGTCCGAGGGCATCGTCCAGCTCGCGATAGGCCAGCAACCCGGCATCCGACGTGACGCTGGAACCGTGGAACTCCAGCTTTACACGGCGGTCGAAATCGAGCCGAGCAGCGTCCGATTCCGATTCACCCGTTGGGTGCGCCATATCGCCCTCGATCCGATGACATAAGGTTCTGACACCTATATCTGAAGCGGCGTGCGGGCTGCGCAACTCAGTGAGTCATCTGGGGAATCCGGAATTGATCAAAACATGGACATGAGGAGCTTCGCCGCAACTGAATACAATTGCATTTCTGGATATACGTTGCACTGCAAGTGCTAGTGGACTATCTTACGATCGTAAAATAGCACATAAGGTGTAGCGGCCAGTGGAAACAGATCGGGATGCGGATATATGAAGGTATTCGTAACGGGGGCGTGTGGTTATAAAGGTAGCGTCGTTGTTCCTAAGCTCCTCGCCAAAGGTCACCAGGTCACCGCGTTTGACATTCAGTGGTTTGGCAATTTTCTGCGGCCTCATCCGGCGTTGAAAGTTGTCAAAGGCGATGTCCGCAGCATGGCCGACGTTAATCTGACAAATCATGACGCAGTCATTCATCTGTCCAGCATCGCTAACGACCCATGCGGTGAACTCGATCCGAAGCTGACGTGGGAAGTCAGTTGTCTTGCAACGATGCAAATTGCCGACAAAGCTACGCGAGCCGGCGTCAAGCACCTAATTTACGCGTCGTCAGGAAGCGTCTACGGGGTCAAGAATGAAGACGACGTGACCGAAGATTTGGAGCTTTTTCCGATTTCCGAATACAATAAGACGAAAATGTGTGGAGAGCGCATCGTGCTGTCGTATCGGGACGACATGGTTGTCCAAGTCGTTCGTCCGGCCACAGTTTGCGGCTATTCTCCACGTATGCGTCTCGACGTGTCCGTCAATATGCTGACCATGCAGGCGTTGACCCACCAGAAGATCACTGTTTTCGGAGGGGATCAGACCCGTCCGAACATTCACATCGATGACATTACGGACCTCTATCTGTTCTTGCTGGAACACCCGGAGTGCACGGGCGTCTATAACGCCGGGTTCGAGAATATTTCGATCATGGACATTGCCAAGCTGGTCACCAAACACGTTCCGGCTGAGATCGTCGTGACCCCGTCTAACGATCCGCGTTCCTACCGCGTGAATTCCGACAAGCTGGTTGCCGCCGGGTTCCGGCCCAAAAAGACGGTCGAGGATGCCATCATCGAGATTGTGGGTCTTTACCGGCAGGGCGCGTTGAAGAATGAAGATAGATACTACAATCTGAGATGGATGCAGCGTGAGGTGCTATAGTGGATTCCAACCGCACCATGACCATCGATTCGCATTTTGCCGACTACTCTCGCCGGGTTGGCGACCTACTGAACGGATTTGATTGGTCGCCTGTCGAGCGGCTTGCCGAAGAAATGCTTGGTTGCTGGCAGACCGGACGGCAGGTGTTTTTTGCCGGTAACGGCGGTAGCGCTGGTAACGCGATCCACCTGGCAAACGATTTTCTTTACGCCTTCACGAAGACAAGTGGATCGGGCCTCAAGGTCCACGCCCTTCCGGCCAATCAGGCCGTGATCACCTGCCTAGCTAACGACGAAGGATATGGCGAGATCTTCTCGTTACAGTTGGCGGTCCAGGCAAATGCTGATGACGTGCTGATTGTCTTCTCGGGCAGCGGCAATTCGCCAAACATTCTAAAGGCGCTGGAAAAGGCGCGAGATATCGGAATGCGCAGCTACGCGGTTCTTGGATACGGTGGCGGCAAGGCTAAAGCGCTTGCTGGATGTGCAATCCATTTTCCGATCAATGACATGCAAATTGCCGAAGATATGCAGCTCATCGTTGGACACATGATCATGCAATGGCTTTCAAAGCATCATCAGAGCGGCAGGAATGGTGTGCCGGGACCCAATGTCACATAAAGAGAAGTTTTTGATCCTTGGCTCGAATTCGTTTTCAGGGGCAACGTTTGCAGACTTTCTTGCAGCGCAGGGTTTTGACGTAATTGCGACCAGCCGGTCTCCGGAGCCTCATCGCGCTTTTCTTCCCTATCAATGGCAGACGAGGCCGGGGCGCGTTCGATTCCAGGTCATCGATATCAACCACAACCTTGATGAGCTTGCCAGCCTAATGGCGCGCGAAACTCCGAGTCATGTAGTGAATTTCGCTGCTCAGAGCATGGTTGGCGAGAGCTGGAAGAACCCTGATCATTGGATGATGACCAACGTAGTCTCGACGGTGCGGCTTCACGAGCTGTTGCGTCGCCACGATTCAGTGCAACGGTATCTCCATATCACCACGCCGGAAGTCTACGGCAGCACCGAAAATTGGATGAAGGAAGATGCGCCGTTTAATCCCTCGACACCGTATGCGGTCTCGCGGGCAGCTGGTGACATGAGCTTGCGGACATACTTTTCCCAATATCAGTTTCCTGTGGTGTTCACTCGGGCTGCGAATGTCTACGGTCCAGGGCAGCAACTCTATCGCATCGTGCCACGGACGGTCGCAGCTGCCGTACTAGGTCGGAAACTCCAGTTGCACGGCGGGGGAGTTTCGGTCCGCTCGTTCATCCATATGCGCGACGTATCGGATGCCACGCTGCGGATCGCTCTTTGCGGCAAGCCAGGTGAGACATACCACATCTCGACGGACCGGTTGATCTCGATCCGTGAGCTCGTGGAGATGATATTGAGGCTACTTGGCAGGGATTTTGCTCAAAGCGTAGACATCGTCGGCGAGCGGACCGGCAAGGACACCGCCTACATGTTGGACAGCGGAAAGCTGCGCTCGGAGCTCGGTTGGAACGACCGTATTTCGCTGGAGCAGGGCATCGAGGAGACGATTGCTTGGGTGAAAAAATTCAAGGATGATTTGGCCAATCTCCCCTGGGAGTATCGCCATAAGCCTTAGGCAAAAAGGACAGCACCATCAGTGTTTTCGGTCTTCTGATTTGCGTGGTGAGGATCGGTGAAGGAGGTCGACGATGAACATAATGACCCGCAGAAAAGGTCCTGACGTCGCTGCTTTGAAGGCGGCTGCGGCCCGATTGCGCGGTCGGGTCATCGAGATGTCGCATGCGGCTCAGAGCGCCCATCTCGGCTCCTCGCTGTCGTGCTGCGATATTGTTGCGGCAGCCTATTGGTATGTCTGCAATGTCGATCCGGCGAAGCCAACAGACCCGCTACGTGATCGCTTTATCCTATCAAAAGGACATGCCGCCACCACGCTTTATTCGGCTCTCGCATTTAAGGGGTTCTTCCCTGTTGATCTGCTCGACACCTACACTAAGAACGGCGGCAAGCTCGCCGAACATCCGCCTGCCAATCTTCTCCCTGGAGTAGAGGCTGCCACCGGGTCGCTTGGGCACGGGTTGCCCATCGGCTGCGGCATGGCGCTGGGCGGCCGCATCAAGAGGCAGGCGTTCCGGGTCTACGCGCTGCTCTCAGACGGGGAGTGCAATGAGGGTTCGGTATGGGAGGCAGCGATGTTTGCCGCCGCGCAGAAGCTCGACAACGTTTGCGTGATCGTCGACTACAACAAGTGGCAGGCGACGGCCCGCTCGGACGAGACCCTGGCGCTTTCGCCGCTACGCGACAAATGGGAAGCCTTCGGCTGGCACTCAGTCGAAGTGGATGGGCACGATATCGAAGCGCTCGCCAATCTGATGCACAATGTTCCGAATGGTAGCGGTAAGCCGGTGGCGATTGTCGCTCACACCGTCAAGGGCAAGGGCGCGTCCTTCATGGAGGACGACAACAACTGGCACTATCGCGCACCGACCGCTGAAGAAGTCGCGAAGGCCTATAAGGAGCTTGGGCTGGTATGAGAAATGCTTTCGCCGACGAACTGACCAAGCTTGGAACAGAAGACCCTCGTGTGGTCATGCTGTCAGGCGACATCGGCAACAAGCTGTTCGACAAATTCCGCGCCGCGCAGCCCGAACGGTTCTTCAACTGCGGTGTGGCCGAGGCGAATATGATGGGCGTTGCCGCCGGCATGGCGCTCAGCGGTCTGCGCCCGATAGCCTATACAATTACACCTTTCGTCACCACGCGATGCTTGGAGCAGATTCGAACAGATGTCTGCTATCACGAGGTGCCCGTCACCATCGTAGCGGTCGGTGCCGGCCTTGCCTATGCCGGCCTTGGGCCGACCCATCACGCCTGTGAAGACATTTCATTTCTGCGCTCGATCCCCAACATGGTGGTGATTTGCCCGGGCGATCAGTGGGAGGTCAGAGCGGCGCTTCGTGCCGCGATGAAGCAGGATCGACCGGTCTATATCCGTATGGGCAAGAAGGGGGAACCGGTCGTTCATTCAGGGATTCCACTCGGTTTCGAGATCGGCAGGGCGATCATGATCGAGGATGGTACGGACGTGGCTTTGCTCTCCACCGGCAACATGTTGCCCGAAGCGGTAGAGGCCGCACACCTCCTGAAGGAACGCGGCGTTTCCGCCAAGGTCATGAATTTTCATACTGTGAAGCCTTTGGACACGACAGCGCTCGCGGACGTGTTCAAGCGCTTTCGACTGGTGGCGACCGTCGAGGAACACTCACTGATCGGCGGCTTCGGCTCGGCCGTCTGCGAATGGATGATCGACAACAGGGTGGTCCCGAACACCCTCCTGCGTTTTGGTACGCCAGACGCTTTCTTCAAGCGTTCCGGCGGACAAGAATACGCTCGCGAGCAACTCGGGCTGACGGGCCATCAGATCGCCTACAGAATCTTTCGCGCCTTGAACTGAAGTTTTGCTGGCATGAAAACTGAAGCCGCCATCCTGGTGGAGACCGGAAAGCCGTTGGTTATAGCGGAGCTGAATATCCCTGCGCTCAAGCCGGGACAGGTGCTAGTGGAGATCGCCTATTCCGGTGCTTGCGGCACGCAGGTGATGGAGGTCCGCGGAGACAAGGGCGAAGACAAATGGGTGCCTCATTGCATCGGCCACGAAGCAACAGGCACCGTTCTCGATGTGGGTGCGGCTATCACCAAGGTAAAGTCGGGCGAAAAGGTGGTATTGTCCTGGATCAAGGGCACCGGTATCGAAGCTGGTGGAAGCGTGTATGAATGGAACGGCCGCAAGGTCAACGCGGGCGCCGTGACCACCTTCCAGCGCCACTCCGTCGTTAGCGAGAACCGGTTGACCCCCCTGTCGGACGACATGCCGATGGACGTCGGCATCCTCCTCGGCTGCGCCGCGCCCACCGGCATGGGGGCGATATTTAACGTCTTGCAGCCAAAGCCGGGCGATACCGTGGCGATCTTTGGCACCGGCGGCATTGGTTTGAGCGCCTGCATGGCTGCGGCCTTTGCCGGCAGCACAGTGATCATTGGAATCGATCCGAGTCCGCAGCGTCGCGCGCTCGCCCAAAAGTATGGCGCCACCCAGGTCATCGATCCGGCCAGCTCCGACGTTGTCGCCGAGATCAAACGGCGGGTACCCGGCGGCGTCGATATCGCGGTCGAGGCAACCGGTATTCCGAGCGTCATGAGTGAGGCTATTCACGCCGTCCGGATGCAGGGAGGCCGCGCCGTTGTGATCGGCAACGCAAAACTAGGCCTCACTCTCACTCTCAATCCTGGTGTGTTCAACCAGGGCAAGAGTCTGATGGGGACGTGGGGAGGCGACAGCGTGCCCGATCGGGATTACGCCCGTTTCAGTCGGCTTTTGACATCGGGCCGATTTGCGGTTCGTGACCTGCTGTCGACACCCTATCCGCTATCGGCAGCAGACCAGGCACTGCAGGATCTCGTCTCCGGAAAAGTCGGGCGGCCGCTCATCGACATGAGTCTCTGAGGGGTCGCAGCGCATGCGGATCGGCATCGACTTCGACAATACAATCGCTTGCTACGACGGCGTGTTTTACACCGCCGCCGTGGAGCAGGGCTTGATCTCAGCGGACGTTGCAACCGATAAGACCAGCGTGAGAAATTATCTGCGCGAGATTGGCCGCGAGGACGATTGGACGAAATTACAGGGCTACGTCTACGGGACGCGAATGGATCTGGTCGCGCTTTTCCCTGGGTTTTGGGATTTCTTGCGGGCTGCGGTTGCTGCCGATCACAGCGTCTTCATCATCAGCCACAAGACCAGACATCCTTACCTTGGTCCCAAGCATGATCTGCACCTCGCAGCGCAACGCTTTCTTGAAGAGCGCAAAATTGTCGGTTCGTCATCTGGCCAGATCGCACTGGAGCATCTTTTTTTTGAGCTGGAGCTGCCGGAGAAGCTGAAGCGCATTGCGTCCCAGCAGTGCGACATTTTCATTGATGACCTCCCCGAGTTGCTTGCCGATCCATCCTTTCCCCCGAGTACCAGAGCTATTCTCTTTGATCCAGAAAACCACTACGAAGCCGCAACCTGCCAAGGCCGACCGCTTGAGAGATACGCATCGTGGCCGTCCATCATATCAGCGGTGCTGGGCACCGCTCGCTGATGATGCTGACCGAATCCGATCTCCTCGCGATAGCGGCGCGATTGACGCAAGCTGCCGGCCAGCCTGCCCCGATTGGCTTTGAACGGATCCACGGAGGCAAGAACAATCGGGTGTACAGGATCACACTGGAGTCGGGTGAACCTGTAATCTTGAAAAGCTACTTCACCGATCCTCGCGACCCGCGCGACCGTCTCGCCCGCGAGTGGAGCTTCATGACCTATGCCTGGGAGCGGGATGTGCACGGGCTTCCCCGCCCGCTTGCCTGCGAACCCGAAACCCATACCGGTCTGTACAGTTTTGTGCCGGGTCGCAAGCTTGTGGCTGGCGAAGTAGGCATTCAGCATGTCAAGGCGGCTGTCGAATTTGTGTGTGCGATCAATGTGCGTCCGCGTGAATTGGAGACAATGCCAGCTGGTTCGGAAGCATGCTTCACACTTAGCGAGCATCTGTCGGCAGTGGACAGCCGAGTTCGCCGTCTCACGACCCTGGATTCGGTCGGGGCGGCCGGTCGAGATGCGGAGCGCTTTGTGAAGGATCGACTGTTGCCGGTTTGGGCCGTGGTCAGGGAACGGGCCGAACGTGAGGGCAAGGCGCAGGGCCTCGCTCTCACGAAGGAAATCGCCGCCCGCGACATTTGCCTCTCTCCCTCCGACTTCGGCTTTCACAATGCCCTTGTTGAAGATGGGCAACGTATTCGCTTCATCGACTTCGAATATGCAGGGCGCGACGATCCGGTCAAACTCGTCTGCGATTTTTTTTGTCAACCAGAAGTGCCTGTGCCGCTCGCCTATCACGGCTACTTCCTCAACCGGCTGATTCAAGGTCTTGATCTTGATGAGACGCACGGCGCGCGGTGTAATCTTCTCCTCGATGTTTATCGAGTGAAGTGGATCTGCATCATTTTAAATGATTTTCTGCGCAGTGATGGTGCGCGGCGCAATTTCGCTGACAGCCGCAGTGCTGAAGAGCGCCGCGCAGTACAGCTTGTGAAAGCAAGTGAGCAGATCAGGCAAATCGCGACCTGAACGATCAGCACGCAGTATCCTGGAGAAACCCTAATGTCTTACCGCCAGTTCGTGAATCTCGTTCATACCTCAACCAAGCGTGATTACTTGGCGCGGGTGACCGAGCGGGACAAGGCCGAGGTCGCCGAGCTCGCGGTCCAATTCGGGTACGATTACTGGGATGGCAGCCGGCACACAGGCTACGGCGGCTACCGGTACGACGGCCGCTGGCGCGAGGTCGCCGATGCCATGGTTGACGCCTACCAGATCAAGCCCGGAATGCGTATTCTCGATATCGGCTCCGGTAAGGGGTTTTTGTTGCACGACTTCATGCAGTCTTGCCCCGGCGTCGAAGTGGCGGGTATCGACATTTCACGCTATGCCATCGAACACACGATGGACAGCGTAAAGCCGTTCGTTCACGCGGGGACGGCCGCGAGTTTGCCGTATCCCGACGCTCATTTTGACCTGATTGTTTCCATCAATACGCTTCACAACTTGTACATCTACGATCTATGGGCGGCATTTCGGGAGATCGAACGGGTCGGCAAGGGAACGAAATATGTTTGCGTCGAAGCTTATCGAAATGAACGCGAGAAAGTGAACCTGATGTATTGGCAGCTCACATGTCGAGCTTTTCATACGCCGACGGAATGGGAATGGATATTTGCTCAGACCGGGTACTCGGGCGATCATGAGTTCATCACATTCGAATAGGTGGCGTGTCCAGCCGGCAGTGTGTGGACCTCGTGCGGCGCCAGCTCAATTGATTGGTCGCGCGGGCGATTGATGGCGCCCGTCGGGAAATTGAGCAGACAATGATCGATGCTTTGGCGCGCAGGGTGGCGACGCCCGCGGCTGCCCGATGCGGCTATGTCGCTCTCCGATTGTGTGGATTCGAGCCCCCAACCATATTGACCCTCACAAAACTCCAAGTAAAATGCGACCAATGGATGTATGGCGGGGATAAGCTCTCTCTTTCTGCCTCTCTGTACCAGGGGGAAAGCGACCTATCATTTCTTTTCTTCTGAAAACGCGGCAGGTTGCTCAGTTTATCACGATGGGTGACGAGGGAACCGGAAGCGTACAGTTGATGGCTCATAATTAACATACGACGGAGGGAATCATGGGTACTTTCCAGAGGCGACTCGGTATTCTCGCGCTGTTTTCAGCATTCCTTCTTTTGGAGGCTTTGCCGGCGCAAGCTCAAGCGACGCGAACTTGGGTTTCCGGCGTGGGAGATGATGTAAATCCATGCAGCCGCACGGCGCCTTGCAAGACATTTGCCGGTGCCATCAGCAAGACAGCGATCAACGGTGAGATCGACGTGCTCGATCCGGGCGGTTTCGGCACTGTCACTATCACAAAGTCAATGACCCTCGATGGAACCTACGGGTCGGGATTTGGCTCTATTCTTGCAAGTGGAACGATCGGAATCACTATCAATATTCCAAGTAGCGCGACGGACACGCTCCGAACAGTAAGGATCCGCAATCTCTCGATCAACGGCACGGGAAGTAATGCCCGAACGGGCACCAAAGGCATCAGGATTATCAGTGCAGCGAACGTTTACATCGAGAATACGCTGATCACGGACTTCAACTCCCGCGGCATCAGCGATGAACGGACCACGGGTGGCGAGCTCTTTATCACCGATACCATCGTTAGGAACAGCGCCAACGGAATAGTAATCTTTCCCTCTTCGGGCTCGACACGGATCAACGCGTTCCTGGATAATGTACGCGTCGAAGGTAATGATGATGCTGGCGTCATCACATCTTCAGGTAGCCGCTTAGTGGCGCGCAACACCTCGGCAGTGGGAAACAATATAGGCTTTTATACAGACCAACCGGCTGGTGCTGTCGAAGCCAATCTTGAAAACTGCGCTGCTTTCAACAACACCATTGGCGTTCAGAATGGCCCGGGTGCCTCGATCACCCGGCTCTCCAATTGTGTGATCTGGAACAACGGGACGGGTGTCAATCCTGTGGCAGGCCAGTTGCTCTCTTACGGCAACAACAAGATTGGTGGAAATACCGCAGGCAACACTGGGGTAGCTGCAGCCGTGCCCGGGCAACAATGATTTGACCTGCAGCCCCCACTCCAACATAGAGCAAGGGGCCGCCGACGCGCCAGTGGGGCTGAAGACGGCCCTCAGATTACCGGACCGCCAAAGCCAAACGCTGTGGATGAGCGTGCTATTGGGGGAAGGAGGTTGATTTGTTCTCCTCGAATCGTTAGAAATAGTAAAATCGTCCCGCTTATGGCTTGACGCCGGTGGCGCCTTCTCAGTTCCAAGCGGTAGCCCGCCGACGCGGCGGGGCTGCCGCTTGAGAGTATTGAATGATTGGGCGGCTACTTTGACGGATCAATTCACGGTCACTTGAGGTCAACTCAAGCGCGGTAGCGATAGCGTGTGAAGCTGTCGCGCGCGGCGCGTTGCGGCGAGGCGGTGAGCTTAAACGGAACCGGCAAAACTTGATTGTTAGGATACAATTCGAGATACCCTTGTTTGCAGGCAAGCCGAATATATTGCGCTGCTTTCTTAGTGCAATTTTTCGGGAAAAATGCCATAGGGAAGGTGTCAAACAGCGGCAATGGAGAGTCCCTCTGATGACCCACGCCTCCGTTTTTTTCCAAGAAGTTCAGGATATTGCCGCCCGTCTTTCGCCTGACATCGTTGAGAATCTCTGTACTGAATTGGTTGAACTTCGGGAGCGGGAAGGACGGCTCTTCTTGCTTGGCGTGGGCGGGAGTGCCGGCAACTGCGGCCACGCCGTGAACGACTTTCGCAAGCTGTGCGGGATTGAGGCTTATGCTCCTACCGACAACGTCTCCGAACTGACGGCTCGAGCCAATGACGAGGGATGGCAAACGATCTTCTCGGAATGGCTCAAGATAAGCCGGGCTAATGCCAAAGACGCGATTCTGGTTTTTTCGGTCGGCGGCGGCAATCTTGAAAAGAATGTCAGTCCGAACATTGTGGCAGCCATTCAGGAAGGGAAATCAAGAGGGATGAAGGTGTTTGGAATCGTCGGACGTGACGGCGGATTTACCAAACAGGCTGGCGATGTGGTGGTTGTCATCCCCACGGTGGAGGCGTCACGTGTGACTCCGCACGCCGAAGCCTTTCAGGCTGTTGTGTGGCATTGCCTCGTCTCCCATCCCAGGTTGCAGAAGAACGCGACGAAATGGTGAACAGAGCAATCTTTCTAGACCGTGACGGCGTGATCAATGCAAATGTGAAGCGAGACGGTCAACCCGTTGCCCCGACGATGCTTGCAGATTTTCAGTTTATCCCGGGCGTCCGGGAAGCTATTTTCCAGCTGAAGTCGGCCGGCTTTGCGATCATCGTGGTAACCAACCAGCCCGATGTTGCCACCGGCCGCACGCCGAGGGAAACGGTGGAAGCGATGCATGCCAAGATCCTGGAACATCTTCCGGTCGATGACATCAAGACGTGTTATCATGTCGACGCGGATAGCTGCGCCTGCCGAAAACCCAAGCCTGGCATGCTGCTTCAGGTTAAGGCGGAGCGAGGGATCGAGTTATCGCAAAGCTACCTGATCGGCGACCGCTGGCGGGACATCGAAGCGGGTCGGGCCGCGGGGTGTCTGACGATTCTTGTCGACTATGGTTATCAACAGTCCAGTTTGAGCACGCCGGACAAGACCGTTACATCGGTGCCTGAAGCAGTAGCGTATATTCTAACCGTCGAGCAATCAAAGGTGGAACAATGAGCATGCCCAGCGTAGACCGTCTCCAGATGAAGATTTTTGCGGATGGTGCTGACATCAAGGCAATCCGAGAGGCCGCCGCCAATCCACTCATCAAGGGCTTCACCACCAATCCCTCTCTTATGCGTGCGGCGGGAGTCAACGATTACAAGGCGTTCGCTATCGAGGCGTTGAAGGTTGTCTCGGATCGGCCGATCTCTTTCGAAGTATTCGCCGACGATTTTCCGACGATGGAGGATCAGGCGCGGGAGATCGCCTCCTGGGGCAGCAATGTCTACGTCAAAATTCCGGTCAGCAACACCAAGGGCGAGTTTGCTGGTCCTTTGATCGCTAGGCTCTCCCGCGCTGGCGTGAAGCTCAATATCACGGCAATTATGACCGTGGATCAGGTAGCACGGGTTTGCGAAGCGCTGACAGACAATGCTGTCGCGGTTATTTCCGTATTTGCCGGCCGCATCGCTGATACAGGCCGCGACCCGGTGCCCGTGATGTCAGATTCGCTTCGTGTGCTGCGTAACCGTCCCAAGGCAGAACTTCTGTGGGCGAGCCCGCGCGAAGTGCTCAACATCTTCCAGGCCGACGAGATCGGCTGTCATATCATCACTGTGACCGGCGATCACCTCAAAAAGCTCTCTCTGGTGGCCAAGGATTTGAACGAGTATTCGCGTGAGACGGTGATAATGTTCTACAAGGACGCCGTATCAGCTGGATATTCGATCCCTTTGACGGCCAAGCGCGCGGCCTCGTAGCTGGTTTCTGTGCCGCTTGGCAGCGGCAGTGTCGATTAAACCTCATTCTTGAAGGGGTGAGGCGGGCACTCCGAGCGCTGCTGCGACTGCTGCCGCAGGCGATTCCAGCGACAGCGCGAACTCCGCCTCCAACCGCTCTCCATCGAGGTGGGTATAGCGAGGGTTGTGGGCGAGGGCCACTGATCCTTGGTCCTCCTGGTACGAAGCGGCGACGATTTTGGGATTGTGGATATCCAGCGTTGCTGCACAAAGCTGCGCAAGCTCGAAATAGCTAATCGTCTCTGAACCGGTCATTTGATATACGCCCCGTCCCGGTGACTCGAGTATCTTGGTGAGCGCCTCGACCGTAAAACCAAGCGATACCGGGGACAGGAAATAATCTGAAAAGGCCCGCACGGGTTGGCGGGTGGTAAGGCGCTCCCGCCATTCGCGCAGCAGCGATTGTTCGGCATGCAGAACCTTGCCCAGGCGGCAGATGGCGGCATTGCTGTTCCATGACAGCAAGATTTCTTCCATTTCGGCCTTAAGCGAACCGTACACTGTCGCAGGGCGACGGATTGCATCAGCGGTGGCCGCCGGCTCGTTGCCATCCAACACCAAATTGGTCGACAGAAACATCACCCGAGCGCCTCGCTCCGAATAAAGCCTGAGAACGCGGGCAGTATTGTCGACATTGACCTGGTGAGCTAGTTCCGGACTTTCGATGCAGTCCTGCTCGCGCGTTATTGCCGCGCATGCGACGACCGCCCTGACATCCCCCGGCAGCTTGTCGAGCGGGGGACTAGGCGAACCGAGATCTAGCGTCAGGTGCCTCAGACCGGCTGTGGCGGGCCTGCGTGTGGTTGCCAGCACCTCAAATCCGCGGTGACGGAGTTCTCGTGAGAGCGCCCGTCCAATCGTCGAGTTGCCGCCAATGATGAGGACAGGCTTGCCCGCCGACATCGTTACCCCGACCCCGCAGGCACGATCGGGCCCGGGATGATGCATTCGAATGGTAGGGGGGAAAATCGCTGGGCAATTTCCTGCGCGATCTTAGGTGGGAAGGGAACCAGCACAAGGGAACCTTCATGAGCCTCGCCTGGACGGCAGATGGGTCGTTCCATGTGATGGCGGCCGACGCGTGCCTCGTCCTCGTCGACGAAAAAGTCGAAATCGCCCTCGAGAGCCGCTCCCAGCCAAGTCCCCGCAATTGAGGTACCGAAGACGCCGAATGGCCGCCCGGAATGCCTTGCGGCGCGGGCCTGCTCCACCACACCATTCAGCCAGCCGATCAATGTACTTAGCTGATCATCAGATGGCTGATCGTCGGGGCGTGGCTCCGCGGCGGCTTTGCCAACACCCGGACCTCCCAGCAAGGAGATTTCCTTGGGGTTCCAATCTGTCTCGAGCCAAATGGCCCCAGCGAAGGCGTGGGCGGCTATCTGGCGAAGCCTAGAGGGCGTGAAGTGCGTCGCATGATCGTAGATAACGAGATCGAAGGGATTGCTGGCGAGATTCGGTACCTGGACGAAGCAGAGCCCACGGTCGCTCAGCATTCGAGCTACCTGCGCAAGAAAAGTACGGGGCTCGAAGGCATGTTCAAGCATATGAACCATGGAAATCAGATCGAAACATCCGGGAATGTCCTCTATCCGGCCGGCAATGAAGCGCGCTCTTTCTGAAATGCCTTCGATGACAGATCGAAAGTGCCCGCCGAGATCATTTCCGGCGAGATCCCAATTCGGAAACCTGTCAGCGAACGAACGGAGAAAAACGCCGTTTCCGGTCCCGATGTCCAGCGCGGTGCCTTGCTCCGGCAGGTCTACTGTCTGCCGGATATGGTCGACTAGAACAGCCGATCTTGGCCGAAACGATGCTCCGTCTCTCAACTTTTGCTCGGTTCCCTCCGCCTGATAATACGGCTGATAGGAAGCGTAGATTGCGGACACCCCGACTTTCCAATCGTCGCTGGGCCGCTTGGTAATTCCACCGCACGCGGAGCACTGGCGAAGTTCGACGCTGCCGCTCCAGGGGCGGCAGTCTGAAGTGATGAAAGGAAATTTGAATTCTTTTAGGCACAGGCTAAAATCCCGGCCACCGCAGATATGGCATTCGTCATTGAACAGGTCAGTCATAAGTCAAGTTCCGGGTGCCGCCGGTGATTGCGATCGGAAATATATGGCGGATACCTTGACCTTACTGGATATGCTTCATATGCACCAGTGGGCAGGGCAGGGGCTTCCCACCGCGTGCCCTTTAGAGCGAGGCTTTGATGATGTCCAACGATCCGGTATCGAAAGAGCCGCAATACAGTCTTCTGTATGACGTCGTCCGCGAGCACGGTATTTCGCGTTTTGGCCTGATGGCAAACGAATCGTGGAACCGGGACCCGAAACGGACGCTGTTCACGTTGGCGCGCTACAAGTTCGTCGCCCATCTCTTGAAAGGACGTAAGAACGTTCTCGAGGTCGGCTGCGCGGATGCATTCGGGACACGCATCGTTCAGCAATACGTAGACTCGGTGACGGCGGTGGATTTCGACCCAGCGTTCATTGAGGACGTAAAAGATCGAATGAATCCGGCATGGGAGCTCAATGCATTTGTTCATGATGTTTTAGAGGGACCGGTGCCTGGCAAGTATGACGCTGCTTTCGCTCTGGACGTCCTCGAGCATATTGAGACCAAGGAGGAGGTCGCATTTATTCAAAACATCCTCCGCTCGCTAAAAGCGCATGGTGTTTTGATCCTTGGAATGCCTTCTTTGGAGTCCCAGGTTCATGCCTCTCCACAGAGCAAAGCGGGTCACGTGAACTGCAAAAGCGGCGAGGATTTCAGGAAACTAATGGAGCGTTTCTTCCACACGACGTTCATGTTTTCGATGAACGATGAAACGGTACACACGGGCTTTTCAAAAATGGCGCACTACCTTTTCGCCGTGTCTAGCCACTTGCGGAACGAATACGTAGAGAAATAGGTCAAGCGGAAGAGCGCGTCCGCAATGGGGGCTGGATCAGCCCGCTACTACAATCGGTACTTCACCCGGAGTCCGAGCCCTTGGCCGGAAAAATTCGGTTCGATAAGATCCTCAACGGATCTCGTGATCTCCGAGCCCGTGCGTTGTTTCCATAAACCACTAAGATACTTGCCCTGCTGGGGAACGACGTCGCATGTAGAGTCGGGACGTTTAGTGGCAATGAAGATCACGCCGTAGAGCGCATCATCCAACCCACCCATGCTCACACGAATCAAGCCTCCCGGAACGTAATCACAGACTTCCCAAGCACCAGCATATAGATTTCGCGTGTATCGAAAGACTTGGCAAATATTCACATCAAAACTATTCGCGTTGTAATAGTCCCAGAAGAGGGTAGGCGAGAACATATAAAATCCGTGATCGATGTGATTGGAGCTTGGGGCAATATGGATAATGCGCCCTCCGACCCGGAGTAGAGAAAAAATGTTGGCGAACGCATTTGGAATATTGAACACGTGTTCGACCGTTCCTCCGTCGAACACTACGTCCCATTGATTCAAGAGATCATCGGGCGGGTTTGGTTTGTTCAAGTCGAACACGTAGTCCGCGTCTTCATAGGTTGACGCATCAAGCGCCTTACACTCGGAAAATCCAAGGGCTGAAAACAGATAATCATCTGAAATAAAGCCATGTTCGGAAAAAGACTCCTTTCTGGAAAGCTGCGGAGAAACCTCCCGTGCCGGCTTGCGCTTGAATTCCGCAAACGCGTTGAGCATCTCCGGCTGGGTTACAAAGACATCCTGACGTCCCAGTGTTAGCAGCCGACCATGGAAGGCAAGCCTCTGCGTTTCATGAAGAAACACCTTTATGGCACTTAAGTTGATCCCCATCTCGGGCTCCGACGCCGTGTGTACACAACTCCTGCTAGCCTTTGATTTCGGGCAAGGCAAGGCCAATCGATACCGCAGGAGCCTAGGTGATCGTGATTCAGGGTGTTTCGATATCAGCAGTACGTACCGACACGGTGATTACTCACAGTATTCAAAGTTAGATTTGAATCTGGTCACCGGCTTGGCCAAGTGGACAACGAGAGCTCGAACGAAACTATCCTAAATTTCGAAAACGCCAATGGCGATTCCAGTACTGTCGTCAACGGGGGCTGCTCATCGGGAAGTCAGCGAAAAACCAGGGCTCGTGCGTTTTCGAACGCACCGGGAAAGAGATCAGGCCATCGTTCAGGGTGGGGTATGCCAAGCGCGACGGCAATTGCTAGGATCGCAATTGCGAATGCTCCCTGGAATAGCCAGCGCCGACCCAAGCCCAGGAGACATGAGCCGAGCACAAAAGCCGCAACCAGAACCGATTTAATGAAGCCGCCAGTGAGATAGCACACGCTAATGAAGACGATCACGGCGGCCCACAGCGACATCAATTGCACCCGCACCTGATCGTTCATCGGGACTTCCTCTTTCGCTTCCTACTTATAGCGAGCAATCCGGCGCGCATGCAACCGACCTAGGGTGCTTAATCCCCTTAAATTGGAAAAATCAAATTGTCTAAAGCATTTCAAACTGACCACTATCCCGGTCTAAAGGCCCCTTGTGGACGGAGGCGTAAGCAGCTACGCTATTGAATCTACTAATCTTTTAGATTAAGTCTCCGAAAGGAAACGCATCAGGGGGCTTCAATGAAAATCTTTAGAATTTGTATGGCCCCCGGCCACGTGCAGCGGGTACGCAACCGTTATGGCCTTGACAAGAAAAAAATCTTTTTCTTCGACAAGCAGTTGGACATCTACAGAGCAGAAAACCTTGTTTTGCCTGGCGGATGGGCCGCTGCGATGAAGGCAGAGGGCTTCCAAGTCTTCGAAACCGTTTTTAATGACTATCTTTTGCAAGCGCGATGGGCTCGAGAGAACGACCTGACGCAACTGTCGTTTGAAGACGATTTCCTGGTCAAGGTCCTTTTAGCGCAGGTCAGGAAGTTCAAGCCCGATGTGCTCTTCATTTACGCGGGCGCCTTCTTCCTGATCAGCCGCGTACTGAGGACGCAATTGCGGGCTGCCGGTCCCCCCGGCATGATCATGACGGGTTTTTGGGGGGATGAGCTACTCGAAGGCCGCTATACCTATTCTGGATATTTCGGCGACTTGGATTTTGTTTTCGTCAGCTCTCCCATCTACCAGGAAAAATTTAGGGAGGCGGGAATTGACGCGCATATGATCGGAAACGCATTCGATCCGTCCATCAAATACAACCGCGACGTCTCCAAGAAGCATGACGTCGTATTTTGCGGGACATCGGGTTTTAGAATTCCTGAACACCTCAATCGCTTTCAATGGCTAAAAGCTCTCATCCCTCGCACTCCTTTGGCCGTTTTTAGCAATGAGCCGATGCGGCAGAGTCTGAGGTTGCAGATCAAGAATTCGGTTTTCAATTTTGCGGAAGGATTGCCGAGCTTTGTCCTGCGGGTGTTCACGCGGAGCAAGTTTCATCGTGTGAGGTATGTTGCCAGCAGGGCGCTCCGTACCAAAACAACCGGCGTCAGCGCACGGCACCTCGCCATTGATGGACACCCCAAACTATGGCTGTTCGAACGCGAAAGGCCACTCAGGTCTCTTTTTCGTCGCAGGATATTCGACCAACCTTTGCTTACTGCCGATTATCACGATCTTCTGGCTAGCTCGCGCATCGTTCTCAACATCCATCGAGATGAAGACGCGGACATCGGCAATATCAGGGTGTTTGAGGCGACAGGCGTCGGGTCTGTTCTATTGACGGATCGCGGCGAGGCACTGAAGATATTTTTTGATGTGGAGAATGAGATCGTCACGTTCAACTCGGTGGACGAGTGCGTGGAGAAGATCAACTTTCTCCTCGCCAACCCGGACGAAATGGCCCGGATTGCAGCGAACGGTCAGCGTGCTACTCTGGAGCGCCACACTGTCGGCCATCGCTGCAAGGCAATCGCGGAAATTCTGCTGACCGACCACACTCACAGGGCTTCCTCGCGGTCCGCAGTAATGGCAACTTATGATTTGGATCGGCACCCAATTTCGTTTGACTTTGCTTTCTTCTTGCAGGCGGCGGAAGTGTATAGAAAGCAAATGGGTGCTGAACGGCTTTTCGTTGTCATCATCCCGCCGACGGATCTGAAGAACCAACCAGGCGTGTCCGCTGCGGTTGACGCGATTGTCGATCAACACGCTCGACAGTTTAGGATTTCACATATCTGTCTTCAGCTCTCTGATCTGACAAGCGCGACGGTGATCTATCTGAAAGACCGTGACGACGTTGAACGTCTCGTGCAGCAGAGAGACATCATTCCGTTTCCGAACGGAGGGATACCCCACCACTCCGAATATTATCGGATCGTCAATAACAACCCATCCCTGGTGACCGGGTTCTCGGCGAGCATCGAAGCGAAGCGTTTTGTTAAAACGTGGCTGTCCACGTTTGCCGGCAACCGGAAGGTCATCTGTGTCACTTTGCGGCAGTACTTGGTGGACACTGAGAGAAATTCGAATGTCCGTGAATGGGCCGCCTTCCTCAAGAAGGTCGACATGAAACGCTTTGCAGTTGTCATTTTGCCGGATACGGACCACATCAATGAGTTCAAGAAGTCCGAACTTAAAGATTATCCGTACTTCGAGCCGGCGTGCTTCGATGTCGATCTTCGGATGGCCATGTACGAGGCGGCCTATTTAAACATGTTCGTCAACAATGGGCCATCTGTTGCCGCAACTTTGAACAACGCAATCAGATATCTGATGTTTAAAATCATGCTTCCTAAGGTACCCACGTGTACCGAATACTTTTTGCGTTGGATGGGATTTGAAATCGGAAAGACTCCTCACTACGGCGGAAAATTCAAGAAATGGGTGTGGGAGAGGGACGATCGCGCCGTCCTTTGGAGAGAGTTTACCGCGATGTGCGATTTTATCGACGCAAATTCTAGCAAAATTGACCCGGATGCTGATTTGCGCAGGGCGGCCCAACAACACTCAGCGTTTCGCCACACCAGAGGTTGAGTTGCCTGATTCGACGCCGGTCGCTCCAGCGTTCAACATCGGGAACAGGTACACCAGAAATGCGTTATGCGTTAGCGGGTGGGCGAAGATGGAGACAGATAATGCAATCCTTCGAAGATATACCGACCGCCCCGGCGATCGATCAGTATGATGATTTGATCGAGTGGCTTCGAAATGAGGCGAAGCGCATGGAGAAGCTCGCGGGCACTGGAGCGGACCATTATGCTCAACGGATTTCAGTGCAAGCAGGTATGAACTTGGGATGCGCAGCCGCCTTGATAGAAGAATTTACCGGTGGCGGTCGGGACAATGAGCGGGTGGAACTGGTGCAGCTATCCAGACACAAGGCGGCGAGAACAAATCATTGACGGCGTGAATGGCAACGTCATCAACGACGTTCTATGGCGGTTGCGCAGGGGGGTATGCGATGGCGCGTGCCGATCTGCCGGAGAAGCATGGAACGGGAACTCTCACCAGTGCAGGCGCCGGACGCCCCGACAAGGCCTATGACGCCGACGCCCTCGTGATGAAGCGCCGCGGGATCAAGCCCGTCATTCCGCCGAAATCGAACCGCAAGAAGGCGCCCACCACAGCAAGCGCCGTTCGCGAGCGCAACTGCATCGAGCGCGAGCTTAGCTGTTTCAAAAAATCGCGCTATCGTCTGACTGATACGACCAGCTCGCCGAGACCTTCCGGGGGCATGCTATTCCTGGCAATTTGTTCATGAGGCCTAGTCATGCCAGCGCCGAACCCTCGCGTGGAAGCGATGGTTGTTGTCATCGGCGTCAAAGGCGGTTATAAACCACTATCCTCGCATATTTTCAACATATTGAACATAACTAACCCTTGGAAGGAGCAATGGTATTCGTCACAGTCCGGAGTTTCCGTCAAATGGCAACGCGATGAACTCGAAGAATCTGGCCGACGTATGCTAGCCCCAATGACAGAAAGTTTTCCTAAGAAAAGCAGTTATGAACTCGCTGTCACCGATTTTTCTGACGGGCTGCGAGTTTATCCAATGTGGATGTTTCTTGCTTGGCAAGAAATCGTGGCGCGGTATCGCCGCTCTGTGCTCGGCCCGTTTTGGATTACTCTGAATATGGCCATCATGATTTTCACGATGGGCCCGATATACAGCAGCTTGTTTGGGCAGGACTTAAAGACCTATTATGTTTTTCTTTCAACGAGCGTTGTGATCTGGGGGCTCATTTCCGCGCTGGTCAACGAGTCCTGCGCCGCTTTCATCGGTGCTGAGGGGTTCGTCAAACAGATGAAGCTGCCTTTTTCCCTCTTCATCTTCAAAATGGTTTGGAAGAACATCATCATTTTCTTCCATAACTTTTTGGTCGTACTCATTATCTTCTTCTTTTTTCCGCCGGATATCGGCATACACGTTCTCCTCGTGCCGTTCACCCTGCTGCTTGTGTGTTTGAATGCGATCTGGTTCGGCACCATCCTGGCCGTCGTCTCTGCCCGCTTTCGCGACATTCCGCAAATCGTCAACAGTTTTATGGGAGTTGCGTTCTTCATCACGCCAGTGATGTGGCAGCCGAGTTTGCTTGTCGGTCGTGAGTGGGTCATGAATGCCAATCCCCTATTCCACTTCATGGAAATCGTCCGAGGCCCGCTGATCTATAATACCATGAACTATAATTCACTTCAGATCGTCTGCATCAGCACGTTGGTAGGATATGCGCTTATGTTCTATGTTTTTCAACGCCATCGCGCCCGAATTGCATATTGGCTGTGATGTTTCTGGGACGATGAGGGGAATGGCATGGGCCTTGTCAAAGCTGAGGATCTAGTTATTAAATTTTCCGTCTACGGTTCCCGTGGTCGGTCGCTGAAGAACACATCATTGCGATTCGCAACCGGCGGTCGCTTGGGAACGGATGAGTCAGATAACATCGTCGTGACTGCGATCGACAACATAAGCTTTGAGTGGCGGGAAGGGGACCGGATTGGATTGGTCGGCCACAACGGCTCGGGTAAAACCACGTTGCTTCGCGCGATCGCTGGAATCTACGAGCCCGTTTGTGGCTCGTTGAATGTTCGAGGATCGATCGCCTCGATGCTCAGCATCACGTTAGGCATGGATAGCGAAGTCAGCGGCTACGAAAATATCATCATGCGATATACCGTCCTGGGAATAAAGCGATCGGCCATTACCCAGATGATCGATGAGGTCATTGATTTCTCTGGGCTCGGTGATTACATTCACATGCCGCTGCGAACTTATTCCAGCGGCATGTCCATGCGCCTTGCCTTTGCCATCTCCACAAGCATTCGCGCTGATGTCCTGCTCATGGACGAGTGGCTCAGTGTAGGCGACGCCGAATTTTCCAAAAAGGCCGAAGCGCGACTCCGGAAGCTGGTGGACAACGCAAAAATTCTCGTCATCGCGTCTCACAGTTCAAGTTTGATCGAGATGGTTTGCAACCGCGTGGTCCATCTGGAGCACGGCAAGATTCTCTCGCATACGTGATAGGCTCGGTCATTGCGGTTGAGCCCGCCGAGAAAAAGAACGGATATTTAGAGGCGTGCCCCTGGTGGCGCCTGTTCATCGCCGGTGAAATTAGTTCGAATCATCGTATCAGCCGTGGGCGGCCGCCATGAGAATGATTCGGATTTGCGCGGCGCCGGCCATGCTTGGCGCGTTTCGCGAGCTTCACGGCCTCGACGGCAAGACATTCGATGAGCAGATAGGAGTCCTGAGAGCCGAGAACATGGTTCTGCCGGGTGGCTGGGCCAAGTCCATGGCCGACCATGGCGTCCAGGTGTTCGATGTCCTTTACGACGATCTCAGACTGCAACGGCAGTGGGCGGAGGAAAACGGCTTCAGCAAGCTCGTCAAACAGCCGAATTTCGCCTTCAAGATATTGGTCGAGCAGGCAAAGGCGTTTCGGCCGGACGTCGTGTTTCTATATGCCGGCGGGTTCTTTCTGGTGCAGCGGGAGGCGCGGCAGAGGTTGCGGGATGCCCTGAGCCGCGCCGCGCTGGTAACAGGGTTCTGGGGTGACGAACTGCCGCCACGTCATACATACCAATCCTATTTTGGCGATCTCCACTTCGTATTCTGCTCATCTTCAGCGTATCAGGCGCATTTCGACGACATCGGTATTCCTGCTTTTTCGATTGGCAACTGTTTCGATCCGACGATCTCATATGATCGTCGCGCGCCCAAGATCTACGATTTAACCTTTTCTGGAACGACCGGCTATGGCTTTCCCGATCATGTGAAGCGGTACAACGCTTTAGCGCAATTGCTGGCAGCGACGCCTCTCCAAATTTGGGCGCGAGAGCGCTCCGCGCGCTTCCGCCCCGTGACAGATCCTGCTAAAATTGCGCTTCTTAAGCTGCTATCAAAATTTTCCGGCAGCGCCTTGCATGCCGCATTTGCCCCATTGGGCGGGAAGTTCAAACGGCTCGCAGAATTGGCGACGTCGATCAGGGAAACCGGTATCGATCCAGAGCATCTGTTTGTACGAATCGCCCATCCAAACGGCCGCTACTTCGACGATCTCGAACCACTAACGCTCAGATTTCCAGGCCGCGTTAGCGGGCCGCTGGTCAATAGCAGCGACTACTGTCGGTTGGTCGCGCAAAGTCGTCTCGTTCTCAATTTTCATCGAGACGAAGAAGCGGATGTCGGAAACGTTCGTTGCTTTGAGGTGACCGGATTGGGATCGTGTCTGATTACCGACCGGGGCCGTCAACTCAGGGAATTTTTCGATCCAGACTGCGACATCGTCACCTTCGAGTCGATCGGTGAATGCGTTGATAAGGTCAGCTACCTTCTGAACCATCAAAATGAGATTGAAAAGATAGCGTCAAGCGGGCAGAAAGTGACAATAGCAAGGCATACTGTCGCAAACCGTTGCCAAGTCGTGGCATCCGTGTTGCGCATTCGGCTCAGCAGCGGCAGGCATTGCTGAACCAGATGGGGTCTGGGGAAGTTGGAGCGGCTTATCTCTTGGCTTGTGACAACAATCCGCAGTTTTGATGGCTGATTCCTTATCATCGGGCTTCGATCGATCCGCCGTGGCAGGTTTCCGTGCCTACGAACCACGTTTGTCGGTGGTGATCCCACATTATAATCACGAGCGCTTTCTTGGAGAGGCGCTTGCGGCGATCATGGAGCAGTCGAGGACGCCGGATGAAGTCGTGTTGGTTGACGACGCTTCTTCGGCGGAAAGCATGAAGATCGTCGAAACAGTCCTTGCCCGCTATCCAACGGTCCGCTTTTTGCCCCGGGCATCGAATGGCGGCGTTCTCGCCGCCTGTGAAACCGGTTTTGCCGCGGCCACCGGTGAATACATTGCCTTCATGTCAGCGGACGACCGTCTGGCTCCGGGCGCAATCGAGCGGGTAGCGGGAGTGCTTGCGGTCCACGGCAATACGGGATTAGTATTTTCCGACGCGGCAGAGATGGAGGAGGGCGGAGAAAATCCGCTACTGAATTCGCTTTGGCTGGCTGACCATTCGCGCCATTTTTCACCGCAGGAGTTTCAGCGTCTTCTCGCTTCTAGTTTTTTTTACATCAGTACGGAAAGCGTCTGGTTCAAAGCGACAGCTTTGCGTGCCTTTGGCGGGTTTGACGAGCGCCTGCGTTGGCATGCGGATCTGTATGCGGCCTATGGCGTCGGTATGGCTTATGGCGCGACCTATGTTCCCGGTGCCCATAGCTATTTTCGCCGATCGGCGACCTCCTATTCATCGTCTCGGTTTAACTCAGAAGTTCAGGTGGAGGTGTTGGAAGCTTGGCTTGCAAAGACGCGGGAGGCCACAGATTGGGATGCACGCACTGCCTTCCGGATCGCTGCGGTACTGCCAGACTATGGGCGGGCTGCTGTAAGAGCTTTGTGCTCCGATTCGGAGTTTGTGAGCACCCGGCTCATCTGGCGCATACTATCCCGCAACTTATGGAGATCGCTGCGAAGCGTCCTGCCGTCGAGTATTCGGCGGTGGGTGCGCCGAGTATTGAGCTTGCGGAC
>Ga0209726_10001568_pt1 | contig 36603 bp, 35 predicted proteins | sample Subgrocontami54m_FD_187453 | JGI IMG/M metagenome (GOLD analysis project Ga0209726, IMG submission 187453) | Subsurface groundwater microbial communities from S. Glens Falls, New York, USA - GMW46 contaminated, 5.4 m (SPAdes) (version 3) | ecosystem: Environmental > Aquatic > Deep subsurface >...
AGTATACTATCTGCCTGGGGCATAGGACTTTCTCCTTTCACGAGGTTAATTTGCCAAAACTAACCCTCATTATACGGATTTAGTCTTACTGCCCCTTTCTTTGAGGAAGAGCCGTTGTTTGTATATTCATCAAAGTTTGCAACCTGTCCCGTTGTGGAGCAACGGAGTGGGCGCACCAGTTTTTTGCGGTTTTCAAAGTGGGGTTATCCCACGCAACCTATTTTCCACCTTGCGGCGCCTTTTTAATCGGAAAGGGGTGATCATGATGACTCGGAGTATTTTGAAAGATGATAATTTTAAGGAAGTTGTAGAACCTCCTGCCGATCAAGAAAATTCGCTCCCTTTTTTCTTTAGACTGTTGTTTTTTCGGAATCAGAAAGCATAATCGTGGCCATTGTGAAGAAGTCAGCTTTTTTTTACGCGGTGTTCCTGCTGCTTGTCACCGAATTTTCTCTTCAGGGATTTTATTTTTTTACCGCCGGCGCACCGTTATGGAAACGAACGGCCATCCCCATTTATCAAGCCCACCCGTACGCTGTTTTTTTTAACAAGCCCAATCTTCGCCTGCGCCATGTCACCAACGAGTATAAAATAACCCTTTTTACAAACGCCCAGGGACTGCGCGTAAGTTCACCCGGGGAAACTTTTCCTTATCAAAAAGATCCGGCGACCTACCGGATCCTCCTACTCGGTCCTTCCTTTGCATTCGGATGGGGCGTCGATTACGAGCAGAGTTTCGGCCCTCAATTGCAAAAATATCTTAACGAGAATCATTTCAAAGAAAAAAAGGTTGAAGTTATTAGCGCCGGCGTACCGGCTTTGGATGTTCCCAATCAACTGGCTTGGTATCAACACGAGGGGTATCGATATGCGCCGGACTTAGTCATTCAAATGATTTATGAAGATTTTGAATTCAACCCAGGAATTCAAAAGGAATATTCCGTCGATTCCCGAGGGTATTTGATTAGGCAAACCTCAGTGGAGGAAAAAATGTTGGCGTATGCTAAAAATTCGGCTACCGTTTTTTACACCTGGATAATTTGTTGTGAGTTGCAAAAACGTTTTTCAAAAAACCCGGCAAGGCAAGTGCTTGGTGCCGGAAGAGAAATGGAACTCGAAGGTAAAACATTTCAAGAAGAGGATAGCCGGGTGCAGGCAGTGATGAAGCAGTACTACTTTGCATTAAAAGAAACCGTTGAAAACTCTGGGGCGAAATTGCTTGTGATGTATTTTCCTTTTAGTTATGTGATTTATCAAGAGGACGCATTTCGGTGGCAGCATAGAGGTGTTACCAACATTGAAGCGCAGATGACTTACAATAAACTTTTTTGTGATTATTTGTCCAGACAGGGTTTGGATTGCTTAAATCTTACCGAGTCACTCGTGTCGGCTGCCCAAAAAACTCAAGAGAGGCTTTATTACTGGCTGGACATTCACTGGACTTCTTTAGGAAATGAAATCTCTGCGAAGACCGTCGGCGACTATTTGATCAAGGAAGCCGAGAGCGCTGCTTAAAGCTACTTGTTGATTTCTTGGCCACAAATCTAAACCGGGCTCAAATCTGGTTGAGAAAGCGAAGCGCTCTAAAGGGCGCAGTAAGCCATCTTCAAAATAATTTCCCTCTATACAGCTACCCGGCTTCTTGGGTATACTTTTCGTCACCGTTTCGACACCTCGCTACTTCGTGAGGTGTAAAATGGTAAACATTCTCTTTTATAAGTTATTCAATGACGTTCGATTAGGTTTTAGTTTCTTTTCTGTGGAATAGTTTTTGAGGACGCTCTACGGATCAGAAGGTTGGGGGTTCAAATACCTCCGGGCGCATTTTTTCTTGTTGAAAAAATATTATGCCGTCACGATTAAGGAAATCGTGTACGGCAATTGCAGACTTCCTTAATTTGGTTGCCTAATTATGAATCCCAACTCACTTCACGAAGCGTTTATGAAGGAAGCCTTAAAAGAAGCAGGCAAAGCTTTTCAAAAAGGCGAAGTGCCGGTTGGGGCGGTCGTTGTTTATCAAAATAAAATTATTGCGCGCGCATTTAATCAAATGGAAATGCTGCACGACCCCACCGCGCATGCTGAAATGATTGCAATTACGCAGGCCGCGGATTTTTTGAGATCGCAGGGCGGTGAGAAACATCGGGGATCACTGGAGAAAGCGTCGCTTTACGTGACGGTTGAGCCATGTCCGATGTGCGCCGGCGCACTCGTTATTTCGCATTGCGAAAATTTAATTTTTGCGGCCAAAGATCTCAAAGCCGGGGCTTGCGGAACTCTGTATAATATTACGCAGGATGACCGACTGAATCACCGCTTGAATGTCACGAGTGGTATTTTAGAAGAAGATGCCAAAATTTTGCTGCAAGAATTTTTTAAAAATTTGAGAAAAGAAAAGAGATAATAATGAAATCCAACGTCGGCTACTTGGCTGTAGCCTCCTGGGATTAATTCGCACGGCTGCCATCGCTTTCATTAGAAAGTCAAAAAGATTAATTAATGGGGAGCGATGACTGTCTCAATCAACTATAGAAAGTTTAATTTGGAAGATTGGGGCTGACTTGACGTCGCTTCTAGCTCCGTAAGTCAGATGCTCATTGAGGAGAGGTCGCATAGCCCGGCCTAGTGCGCTCGCTTGGAAAGCGAGTAAACCGCAAGGTTTCCAGGGTTCAAATCCCTGCCTCTCCGCCATTTGAAAACAAAGTTTTCAAATGGCGAGATCTCGCCCGCCAATTTGCAAAGCAAATAGGCGAGGCGGATCCGCCAAAGTGAGAGAAAATGTACTACCTTTATATTCTTCTTAATGAAGCAAAAACACGAACGTATACTGGTGTCTCAGACGACATCAATAAACGTTTAAAAGAACATAATGATGGTCGAGTAACTTCAAGCCGACCACACCGTCCTTATAAAATAATCCATACTGAATCATTTGCAACATCGATTGAAGCTCGACAGAAAGAAAAATTTTATAAATCTACAACAGGTCGCCGCAGATTGCGGGACATACTGTTGCATAAATCTGATTCATCTTAAAAAAATCACGATGCCCATAGGACAAAAAAATTATTACCAAATTTTAGGAGTTCCGGAAACGGCAAGTGCGGAGGAAATTAAAAAAACCTACCGAAAACTTGCCTTTCAATATCATCCTGACCGCACGCAGCAAACCAAAGATAAAAAATCAGCCGAAGCAAAATTCAAAGAAATTTCGGAAGCATATTATGTTTTAGGCGATCCAAAACGCAAGGCAGAATTCGATCAATTCAGAACAAGTGGTCCTACCGGCCGCACGTATGCGGGCTCTCAAAATTTCACGCAAGGTTTTGATTTTAGCGAATTCTTAAATGCCGTGCGCGGCAGCCGAGGCCGCAGTTCGGGCGCTGGTTTGGATGACATTTTTGAAAACATGTTTCATTTTAAACCCGCTTCCGGTCAGCGCGTTTATCAATACAACAGCGCCGATGAAGATGAGAGTCCGTATTCTTCTCAAGAAAAAGTCGATACCGATCTTGAACTCACCGCAAAAATTTCAAAAGACCAGGCGCAACGGGGCGGAAAAATTTTGGTTAAAATCCGGAATGGAAATTCAATTTCGGTGGCCCTCCCAAAGCCCGCCCGCGACGGACAAATTTTACGCGTTCGAGATCAAGGAAAACCGTGTCCGTGCTGTGGGAAAAATGGGGATTTGCTGATTCAAATTCAGATTAAAGCAAGTCCTTAAAATAGAACCAGTTCCAATAAGTTTCGGAAATTGACTTCCCCTCTTCCTATGATATAATTTCAAACCTTTTTATAAGTCATGGCAAACCAAAAAGAACTCCGAGAACAAACCCTTGTTTTAATCAAGCCGGATGGCCTTTCCAAATCGCTTACCGGTAATATTTTAACTCGGCTTTCCGAAACCAAGCTAGAAATTGCCGCCGCCAAATGTCTCCACGTGTCTCGCGAACTCGCCGAAGCTCATTATTATTCACTCCGTCACAAACCATTTTTCGAAGAAGTCATCGGCTACATTCAAGGCGAATATCATTCGCGTAAAAAAGTAATGGCCATCGTTTATGTCGGCGAGAACGCCATCTCAAAAGTTCGTGAAATGGCCGGCTCCACTAATCCTGAAGAAGCCGATTCAGTTTCGATTCGCGGCCAGTACGGAAGAATTACGACCAAAGGCGTTTATGAAAATGTAATTCATGCGTCATCGAGTCTGGAAGAAGCGGAACGCGAGATTAAACTCTGGTTTGAACCGAACGAAATTATTTTTGATTTGTATCCAACCGAAACCGTTCAAATGACCATCAAAAAAAGGGTGTGGGCAAAAAAGTGACATCATTTTCCCGTTTTTTTCTCAACAATAATGATGTCATCCTGAGACGTAGTCGAAGGATCTCAGAATCGAGATTCTTCGCTTTGTTCAGAATGACATGGTTTTTGTTGTTTGTTTCACTCCTTCCGGCTCTGACGTCTTGCGAGCAAAAATCCGCCGCACCAACCAATTCCGTCGAAGTCAAAGTTGCGTTTTGGGGTTCTCCGGAGGAAATTGACATTGTGACCAAATCCATGGAAGGCTGGCAAAAAGAACATCAAGACATTAAAGTCCGCTTCGAACACACCCCTTATTCCGGATATGATTCCAAAATCCTGACGCGCGTCGCCGGCGGTGCAGCTCCGGATGTCGTCGCTGCAGAATCCAATTACTTTGTGACCTTTGCAACGCGTGGTGTATTTTTGGATTTGAATCAATTAATTAAAGAAGACGCCACGTTTAAACTCGACGACTTTTTTTCTTCCATTATTGACCGTTTCACCGTCAGCGGCAAAGTGTATGCTATTCCGCGCGACGTGGCTCCTTTTGCCTGTGTCTTCTACAACAAAGAACTCTTTGATCAAGCCGGGCTTCCTTATCCTAAAGATGATTGGACGTGGGAAGACATGTTAAGCATGGCGCAAAAATTAACGAAGCGGGACGCCAGCGGAAGAATTACGCAATACGGATTTTACGGCTGGGCTTGGCAAAATTTTGTGTACGGTAACGGCGGAACATTGGTGGACGATGTGAAATTCCCCACCAAATCCACCATGGACGATCCCAAGACGATCGAAGGACTTCAATTTTATTCGGACTTAATTAATAAATATGAAGTGATGCCCACGCCGCTTGCTATGGCAAACGCAGGAATGGGCATTGACATGATGTTTGCCAGCGGACGCTTGGCGATGTTTTTGTCCGGCATTTGGGAAACTCCGGCCCTTCGTGAAAAATATTCGTTTCAGTGGGATGTCGCCATGTTCCCCAAAAATAAAGTGGGCGTCAGGAAATTTGGAAGCGGCGGCACGGGTTACGGAATTATGAAATCCACCCAATATCCCAAACAAGCGTGGGAAGTGGTGAAAGCTTTAACCAGCGCTTCTGTTCAAGCCGAAATGGCCAAGCGCGGACTGGCTCAGCCGGCGTTGCGCTCTATTGCAACGGGACCGGATTGGGCCGAGAACTCACTTCCTCCCGCCAACAAAAAAATGTTAAACGAAGCGGTTAATTATATTGTCTTTGACCCATTTCATTCAAGATGGCGGGAAATTGAAGCTAAATTCATTACCCCCGAACTCGATCTGGTCAAATCAGGAAAAGAAACCGCACAAGAAGCAATGCAAAAAATCGTTCCCAAGATTAACGCGCTCTTACAAGAAAGCGAATAGTTTTGGCATCAAAGGAGAGAATTAAAATGAGTGAGGCATTAATGGAAGCAAACAAACAACCGCGAAGCAAGACATCTAAGAATGAAGCTAAAAAATTTGAAAGTCGTTTCGGATATTTCACAGCCGACGGTCGTGAATATGTCATTACCCGGCCGGACACACCGCGCCCATGGGTCAATGTGATTTGTAACGGAGATTATGGTCTTATTGAATCTCAAACGGGTTCCGGTTTTTCATGGTGTGATAATTCCAATCTCTCGCGTGTGACGCGTTGGGAACAAGATCTTATTAAAGATAGTTGGGGGAAATATATTTATCTTCGCGATCAGGAATCCGGGGATTTCTGGTCTGCTACGTGGAAACCGTGTGTGCCCAATTTCGATTTTTACGAAGTCCGTCACGGCCAGGGATATTCGATTCTGAAAAGCAAACTCAACGGCATTAGCGCCGAGAAAACCATTTTTGTCGACGTTGAAGAACCGGTTGAGGTTTGGAAACTGGTTTTGAAAAATGAGACTTCAGCGAAACGCAAGCTCAGCATTTTTACTTATTTTGAATGGTGCTTGGGAAATGCAGGCGATACACACCGGGAATTTCAAAAAACATTTATCGAAACACAAATTGACCGCAAGAGCGGATGTTTATTTGGCCTCAAACGGGCTCCGCTCGTCCCAGGTTTTATTTCCACCGGCATGACCGAAAAACCTTTGGAAGCTTTTCACGCTTGTAACATTAAGCCCGTTGCGTATGAAGGAGATAAAGAAGCTTTCTTCGGACGTTATGGTGAGATTCAAGCTCCCAAAGCGGTGGTCGACGGAACATTAAATAATACCGAAGGCAAATGGGGAGATTCCATCGCCAGTCTTCAAGTGGATATCGAGCTTGAAGCCGGAGAATCCAAAACAGTTGTGTTTACTTTGGGCGTCGTCAAGTCTCACGCTCAAGCTGCCGCCATCATTAAAAAATATTCTGACGAAGTAGCTGCTGATCGGGAACTCGCCAAAGCCAAAGCACTTTGGGATTCTTTTGTGAATGCCACGACCGTGGACACGCCTGATGAAGCCTTGAATTTTATGACCAACATTTGGATGAAATATCAAACGATCTCCGGTCGCCTCTGGGCGCGCTGCGGGTACTATCAATCCAGCGGCGGATTTGGATTTCGCGATCAACTTCAAGATTGCCAAATCTTTTTTGCCACCAAACCAGAACTAGCTAAGAAACAAATTCTGCTTCACGCCGAGCAGCAATTTCCGGACGGCACGGTTTATCACTGGTGGCATCACGGAACCAGCATGGGTGCGATCACTCATTGTTCCGATGATTTGTTGTGGCTTGATTTCATCGCGCTCAATTACATCGATGAAACCGGCGATGACAAAATTCTCGACACTAAAGTGAATTTTTTACCGGAGCCAAAAACCAAAAAAGTCACGCAAGGTTCGCTTTATGATCATTGCCTGCGCGCGATTGATAAAGTGTTTACCCGATTTTCCAAACGCGGACTTCCGTTGATTGGAGAATGCGACTGGAACGACGGCCTCAGCCACGTGGGAATTAAATGGAAGGGCGAATCCATTTGGCTCGGCCATTTTTTCTACGGGATTCTCACACGGTTTGCTCCGATTTGTGAAGAGCGTGGCGATAAAAAACGCGCCAAATTATATCTCGAGCGTGCCGAAAAATTAAAGCAGGCGATCAACAAACACGGCTGGGATGGCGAGTGGTATTTGGGCGCCACGCGCGACGATGGACGTCCGCTTGGAAGCAAAACTCAAGATCAAGGCAAAATCTTTTTGAATTGCCAAACGTGGGCGGTCATTACCGGCGTTGCGGATAAAAAAAGAGGAAGAGCTGTGATGAATCAGGCGAAGAAACATTTATACCGCAAATACGGCCCGCTTCTTTTGACCCCTGCCTATCACGTGACGGATCCAACGATTGGTTATATTACTCGTTATGCGCCGTCAGTTCGTGAAAATGGAGGACTTTATACACATGCCGGAACGTGGGCCATTCAAGCCGAATGCATGATGCGCGACGGCGATCAAGCATTTGAAGTTTACAATAGTTTTAATCCGGCAGTGCGTGGTTTGGAACCAGATAATTATTTTGTAGAACCTTATGTAACGCCAGGAAATGTGGATGGACCAGACTCTCCAAATTTTGGCCGCGGCGGTTGGACTTGGTATACCGGTTCGGCGGGTTGGTATGCTGTGGTCATTCTCAATTATTTGCTCGGCATTCGGCCTACTCGGGAAGGTTTGATTATGGATCCGGTCATCCCCAAGAAATGGCCTGGTTTTAAGGCAAAGCGTTTCTTAAGAGGTTCTACCTACCACATAACCGTCGAGAATCCAAAGCATGTGTCTTCTGGGGTTAAGAAATTGACCTTAGACGGTAAAGTGATAGAAGGGAATTTAATTAAACTTCCGAAAGCCAAGGGCACCTATAAGATACATGTAGTGCTTGGTTAGAGTTAAGGTTTTTGTCTTTTATTCAATTGACTCTAAGTCTTTATATAGCTATAATTAAGCAACTTTTAAAAAACTTTTAATTCCACTACAAAGTTGGGGATTTTTAGCTCGTTTGAAAAGGTCATTGTTGCCTCGTCAATTTAGAGTCTTGTTTTCAATTTTGTTCTTTCTCAGTTTGGCTGGATGCGCCGCCAGGCAGCCCGAACTGATCTTCGAAGCTATTCCTTCCGGCAAAACCACAAGCTCCAGCTCTCGTTTTCAATTAATCGATGATTTCAACGGCGGTATTGCAAAAACAAAAGTGGGAACCCAATGGCGATTTTCTGATGGGGCCCAAGCGAGTTTGCGCGCCGATCGAAGCGATGCCGTTAAGTTTGGCGGTTCAGCTGTTTTTGAATTTACCATTCCAGCGTCAGGGGCTATTTCTCTTATCGCTCCGCTTAATGGATTAGATTCAAGCCAAGCCAAATATCTGGCGTTTCTGCTCCGGAAAAAGGAATGGGGCCGATTCAACGGCAAACTTCAAATTAATCTGGTAGATTTATTAGGCCATCACGCAGCGGTGGAACTGAAGCCATCATTTTTGAAACCTTGGATGGGCCCAACCGAAGAGTGGATTCAAGTGATTATTCCCAAAGATCAATTCGGCGGGATAGATGTTAATCAACTCGATCAACTGGAGCTCATTTTAAGTTCAAAGACAAGCACGACTGGAAAATTAGTCTTTGATGAAATCGCATTTTTTGGAAATGAAGAAGTCCTCTTTAATTCTGAAAAAGATAATTTGGTCGGTTTTCCAAAGCTGGATGTTCATGAAGCAAGACGCAATGAATTGTTGGCCATTCAAGATGACAAACAGTTTCTGAGAGAAATCGCTCGAGATACTTGGCTTTATTTTGAAAATTTAATTGATCGACAAACTCATTTAGTGGTCGATCACGTTCGAGTGGGTTCAACCTTAGGAATTGGCAGTTACGTGAGTCCGACGAACGTTGCGTTATACTGGCTGGCAAATGTTGCCGCCTACGATCTTTCTCTGATTTCCAAAGAAAAAGCGATCCAAAATATTTCGGCAAGTTTGGATACGTTTGAGAAGTTGAAGCGGTGGAAATTCGGGTTTTGGTACAATTTTTATCATACCCGAAATTTAAAAGTCACCCGTCATTATATTTCTACGGTGGATAACGGATGGTTGGCTGCCGGATTGGTTGTGATTCGGTCCGCTTTTCCGGAAGAATTCGGCGACCAGGCTTCCAAAATTTTAAAGAAGCTTGATTTTGTGGAATTCTACGATGCTTCAAACGGTCAGTTCAAACTTGGCTTCGATGAGGATAAAGGAAAATTTACGCCTTATCATTATGGCTTACTTTCCAGCGAAGCACGCTTGACTAGTTATGTGGCCATTGGAAAAGGTGATTTGGAGAACGAACATTGGGCTCGGGTGTATCGGACGCTTCCACGAGAATGGGATTGGCAGAAGCAGATTCCTGAAGGCCGCGACAGCAAATTGTTTGGTGTTGATGTTTTCGAAGGCCACTATTCTTTTTTAGGGAAAAAATTTACCCCCAGCTGGGGTGGTTCGCTCTTTGAATTTTTAGCGCCGACGTTATTGGTTGACGAACAAACGTTAGCCAAAAAAAATCTGGGCAAAAATAACGAAGTTGCCACCGATCTTCATATTCAATATGCGCTGAAAGAACAGAAATATCTGTTGTGGGGAATTGCGCCATGCGCGGTCCGGAATGGAAAGTATTGGATCTACCGCGAGTACGGGATTCCTCAAATGGGTGCTAAAGGTTATTCAGACCGTGGTGTCATTGCGCCTTACGCTTCATTTTTAGCGCTGGCAACGCGGCCAGAAGCAGCCATTCAAAATTTTCGCCAGATGTTGTCGAAATACCCTGATTCCTACGGCGAATATGGTTTTTACGATTCGATCGATGTTGTGAAAGGAATTGTGAACCATCAGTATCTAGCACTGGATCAGGCGATGAGTTTTTTAGCAATCGTGAACTACTTAGAAAATGGCAGTCTGCGTCGGAGATTTCAATCAGATCCGATCGGCAAAAAGGGAGCTGCAGTGCTCTCGAAAGAACAATTCTCAATCTAAGGGTTGAGATTTGAAAGGAGATTTAAACATGAAACGTCGTATTAGCTGGTTGTTTTTGGTGCTCGTGTTTGTGGCTTCAATGATCCAAGTAGGTTTTGCGCAAGAAGAAGGTGCTGCTACAGGTGCTACGAAAGTTGCCCCGGCGGCTGCTTCTGGCAGCGAATTGGTCATCGCAGATTTCAATACAGGTGATAAACCCAATAACATTGGCGGTGATTTCGGAGCATGGGATAAGGACCCCAATGATGAAACTCAAAGCTCGCAAATGAGTTTTGAATCTGATGATGCCTTGGGCGACAAGATGGGTTATTCCATCCGGCTTGACTATGATGTGGATTCGCCCAATCCAGCGTACAATGGTTTCTGGATGAAATTAAATGATCTCGATGCGACTGCTTACAACACCGTTAATTTCTACATCAAAGGTGATGCAAAAGCAGGCTTTACCAAGCGCGTTAAGATTGAGCTTAAAGATTCAACCAAACAACCTTCGCCCTATATTCTTTCGGGCGTGACGGAGGCATGGCAGAAAATTTCCATTCCGTTTGAAAAGTTCCGCAGAGTTAAGAATTGGGATGCGCTTACAGAATTCGTTGTCGTCTTCGATGACATCAATTCCAATCCCAAAGCCGGAACTATTTTTATCGATAATGTCACTTTTTCGTCCGAGTAATTTGATAACAACGCGTTAGAACTCCTCTGGGAAGGAGGTTATTTCCGTGATCAAGCAAATGCTTTTGAAAGATCGAATCCTCACCGACAAGGAACGTAAAAACTTGTCCATCTTGGAAGTGATTCGTAAAAACGGCCCTATTTCACGGACCGACATTTCCAAGATTACCGAACTCAACATCGTAACCGTTTCCAATTATGTGAGTCATTACATTAAAAGTGGTTTGGTTATCGAAGGTGAGTTGGATGAGTCGACCGGCGGCCGCAAACCGGTTCTGGTTGAACTAAATCCAAAAGCCGGTTACATCGTCGGCGTTGGACTCAATATGTTTAATATGGTCGGCGTGTTGGTGGATTTGGAAATTAATGTGATCACGGAAATAAAACGCGAACGGGCCCCTGAGAATTCCGAAATCGTCGTTCAACAAATGGTGAACTTGGCTTCCGAAATGATTGAGCAGTCAGAAGTCGATAAAACCAAAATTGTAGGAGTCGGAGTTGGAATTCCAGGCATCATTGATGAGCGCGGCCGGACCATCAGGTGGCCCCAGAGTTTGGGCGAACGAGATCTTTCCGTTTGTCTTTCCATTAAAGATACGTTTGAAAAACGTTTAAATGTTCCCACCTTTGTTGAAAACGATGCCAATGCGGCAGTCCTTGGAGAAAAATGGTTAGGACTGGACCGCGACATCAAAAATTTGGTGTACATGTTTTCTGGTGTGGGCGTGGGCGTTATTATCAACGGTGAAATTTATCGAGGCGCCACCGGCGCGGCTGGTGAACTCGGCATTTCAAGTTTAAAAGCATCCCGCGAAGACATTCAATCCATGGCCACCGGTCTAGGCCGGTGGGAAATGGATATTGGGATGACCAGCCGGATTAAAGAATTGATTTCAAAAGGCAGCTCTTCGGTGGTGAAAGATTTGGCCGGCGGCGATGTGAATAAAATCACTTTCAAAGAATTAGTCAAAGCCATTAAAGAAAAAGATCCGCTGGCTTTGAAAGTAGTGGAAGAAGGCGGTCTTGCACTTGGAAAGAAGATCGCGTTTCTGGTGAATCTCCTGAATCCCGAGATTGTCGTGATCGGCGGCGGAATCGAAGATTGCGGTGCGCCTTTGTTGGATTCCATTAAGGCCTCGATCAAAGAATGGTCCGTTGAAGAAGCGGCGTCGCATGTAAAAATAATCCCCTCAGCTTTCGGTGAAAATGCAGTTGCTTTAGGAGTCGTTGGTATTGTTGCGCGCGAGGTTTTTGCTCAAGCGTAAAGAAGTAAGACGAATTCCATCCTGCATTACTTTTGCTCATAGCTCATAACGAGTCATTTTTCCAAAAGGAGAATTTAATGTCGAAAGGCGTCACTATTTGGTTTACAGGTTTATCCGGTTCAGGCAAGTCCACGATTGCCAGAATCATTGAAAAACGGCTCAAAGCTCTTGACCGCAAAGTTGAAATCTTAGATGGCGATGTAATCCGTACCAATTTGAGCAAAGGCCTTGGATTTTCCAAAGAAGACCGAGATACCAACATCAAAAGAATTGGATTTGTCTGCCACTTGCTTACCCGAAATGATGTGGTCGCCATTTCTGCCGCGATTTCCCCGTACCGCGAAGTGCGCGATTACAATCGGAGTTTGATCGGAAATTTTGTCGAAGTGTATACGAAATGTTCACTCGATGAATGTGTCAAGCGCGATACGAAAGGCCTTTATAAAAAAGCGATGGCCGGAGAAATTAAAGGCTTCACAGGCGTAGATGATCCTTATGAAGAGCCGTTTCACGGTGAAGTGGTTTGTGAAACGGACAAGGAAACTCCGGAACAATCCGCCAACAAGATTATGGCAAAACTTAAAGAGTTGAGTTACGTCTAGGAATGGCTGCAATCCGGCGCTGTGATTTACATATGCACACCGTCCATTCAGACGGAACGTTAACTCCCACGGCGTTAGTCGAATTGGCCAAAAAGCAGGGACTTTCCTGCATTGCGCTCACCGATCATGATACATTAAGCGGCGTTGAAGAAGCACAAAACGCCGGCAGCCGCATAGGCGTGGAAGTCATTGCCGGAGTTGAGATCAGCGCCATTTGCGAACCGGGCACGATGCATATTTTGGGTTATTTCATTGATCCAAAATCTAAACAGCTTCAGGAAAAATTAGAAGAAATTCAAGAAGCTCGTAGGCAGCGGAATCCAATGATTATTGAAAAGCTGCAAGCTTTGGGGATTGATATTACGCTCGTAGAAGTGGAGCGCGAATCAGGTGGTGATCAAGTGGGCCGGCCGCATTTTGCCAAAGTTTTGATTCAAAAAGGCCATGTGAAAAATTTTGATGAGGCCTTTGATCGATATTTGGCCAAAGGCTGTCCTGCTTATGTAGATAAGCGGAAATTTACGAGTCGTGATTCGATTCGAATGATTGAAGAAGCCGGCGGTATTGCGTCGCTGGCTCACCCGAAAACACTCAAACTCAATTCAAAAGAATTTGAGCAAAAATTAGACGAACTCAAATCAGAAGGATTAAAAGGACTTGAAGTTTATTCCAGTTGTCAAAATAAAGAAGAATCATTGCGCTTTAAAAAAACAGCGGACCGATTAGGTCTTTTTGTTACTGGCGGAAGTGACTTTCATGGCGCCAACCGGCCGCAAGTCCAATTGGGTTGGATGGGTGACGGAGCATCGATCCCGTATGACATGATTGACCGGATGAAGAAGTTGCTGCTCGACCGCAAAATGAAATGACAAGAATGAAGGTGGCCCCACGGCACCGTCATTGCGAGGAGGCCGAAGGCCGACGAAGCAATCTAAGATCTGAGATTGCTTCGGCCTTGCCTGGAATGTTGCCTCGCAATGACGTTGGTTTTGCCTGCGGGAATGACAGAATCATGAAGAAAATAAATTTAGAAGAACTCAACAAACGCTTTGAAAAAGCACAGCCTCAGGAAATTCTGAACTGGGCCATTTCCGAATTTCATTCGAAGATTACACTCACGTCTTCTTTTCAAACCGAAAGCATTGTTTTGCTCGACATGGTTTCCAAGATTGATCAATCTATTCCCATTTTATTTTTAGAAACTGGCTGGCATTTTCCGGAAACGGTCGCTTTTAAAAACGAAGTCATCAAACAGCTTGGTTTGAAAAACGTAATTGATTTAAAAGCGGACCAGGAGAAGAGAGAAAAATTTAACAAAGAAACCAACAACAAACCATACGAAGTGAATCCGGATTATTGTTGCCAGATTAATAAAGTGGATCCGCTGGATCAAGCCATTGAAGGTTATGACGCTTGGATTTCTGGAATCCGGCGCTCGCAATCCAAAACCCGAAAAGACATTAAAATTATTGAAGAATATCAGAACGGAATGTTTAAAATTAATCCGTTAGCCAATGTGACCTCCGGAGATATTTGGTGGTATATTAAAGAACACAATTTACCGAAGCATCCATTATTTGAAAAAGGCTATTTGAGCATCGGTTGTTGGCCTTGCACGAAACCGGTTCAGCCCGGCGACGACGAACGATCCGGCCGTTGGGCAGGTCGTGAAAAAACCGAATGCGGAATTCACACATTTATGAAACTAAAACCCGTTAAAACATCAGCAGAAACACCTGAAGAGAAACAGGAAGGAAGCAATATATGATCCCCCACCAACGTTATTGTTATGGCGGATTATCAATTATGAACAGATCAAATTTTAGAAAGGTTGGTGGGGGATGAAGACAGCAGTTCCGCATGGCGGTACGTTGATTAACCGAGAACTTGAAGGAAAGGCCAAAGAAGAAGCCAAAGCGCGCGCGCAGAAATTAACACGTCTTGTGCTTCCCGAACGGGAAGTCAGTGATTTGGAAATGATTGTCACTGGCGCGATGAGTCCGCTCGAAGGGTTCATGACGAAAGCCGATTACGAAAGCTGCCTCAATAAAAAGCGCCTGAAAAATGGACTGCCGTGGACCATTCCGGTGACCAAATCCATTTCAGCCGATGAGAAATCAAAACTTTCCGGCCAAAAAGAAGTAGCTTTGGCAGATCCTCAGGGAAATTTGCTCGCGATTTTGGAAGTAGCGGATATTTTTCCGCACGATAAAAAAGAACAGGCGACTAAAATTTATGGAACCGATGAAGAAGCGCATGCCGGCGTTCAGCAGATTTTAAAAATGGGTGATTTTTTTGTCGGCGGCAGAATTTCTCTTTTTCAAACGCCGGCTCACAAGGATTTCATGGAAGGCCGGTTTAATCCTAAGCAAATGCGGGAAATTTTTGCTCAGAAAAAATGGAAGACGATTGTAGCCTTTCAAACGCGCAATCCGATTCATCGGGCCCATGAATATTTAACAAAGTGCGCTCTTGAAACCGTGGACGGGCTTCTGATTCATCCACTGATGGGTGAAACCAAGGGTGATGACGTCCCAGCCAAAGTCAGATGGGATTGTTACAAAGTCCTCCTTGAAAAATATTATCCGCAAGATCATACGATGCTGGGAGTGTTTCCGGCTGCGATGCGTTATGGCGGACCTCGAGAAGCCGTGTGGCATGCGATTTGCCGAAAAAATTACGGCTGCACGCATTTCATTGTCGGCCGCGATCACGCCGGATGCAACCGTCCCGACGGGAAATCCTATTACGGAACGTATGACGCTCAAATTATTTTCGATGAATTTACGGAAGAAGAAATCGGAATTGAAATTTTCAAATTCGAACATTCTTTCTACGATAAAAAAACAGCTGGCGTCGTCAGTTTTAAAACGGCCCCTCCCGGCGCTGAACAATTCAGCGTCTCAGGAACAAAACTCAGGGACATGTTAAGAGCCGGAGAAATTCCTCCGCCTGAGATTACGCGTCCAGAAGTGGCGCAAGTTTTAATTGCCGCAATGAAAGAAAAGGAAAGCGTACGAACGTCATCCTGAGGCGAAGCCGAAGGATCTCGAATGGGATTCTTCGCTACGCTCAGAATGACAGAGGAATTTTATGGGTTACGTCAAAGGGTTAAAATGCCGTGAGTGCGGCAAAAATTATCCGGTTCAGGCCATCTACGTTTGCGAATATTGTTTCGGTTCGCTTGAAGTGGATTATGACTACGATCGATTAAAAAAAATAGTCACACGCAAGCACATTGAATCAGGACCCAAAAGTCTTTGGCGTTACAAAGACCTCCTTCCTATTGATGGTGAACCCACCGTTGGTTTTTATTCCGGTTTTACGCCGCTTGTAAAAGCAAAGCGCCTCGCCGAGGAATTGGGTGTCCGAGAAATTTATATTAAAGATGATTCCAGTTGTCATCCTACGCTTTCCTTTAAGGACCGAGTGGTGGCGGTGGCGTTAACCAAAGCCAAAGAACTTGGATTTGATACGGTGGCTTGCGCTTCCACTGGAAATTTGGCCAACGCCGTAGCAGCACACGGGGCTTGGGCGGGACTGAATCGTTATATTTTTATTCCGCATGATCTCGAACGAGCCAAAGTCATTGGAACGCTTATTTATGCGCCCAATTTAATTATGGTCCGCGGCAATTATGATGATGTTAATCGTCTCTGCGGTGAAATTGCCGCCAAATACCGTTGGGGATTTGTGAACATTAATATTCGTCCTTATTATGCGGAAGGATCCAAAACGTTCGGTTATGAGGTGGCTGAACAGTTGGGATGGAAAACACCGGACCATTTGGTTTGTCCGGCTGCAAGCGGATCACTGCTTACTAAAATTTGGAAAGCCTTTAATGAATTTCATAAACTCGGTTTGATTGATGCGGTGAAAACGTCACTTCACTGCGCTCAGCCGGAAGGTTGTTCTCCAATTTCAGACGCCATTTTAAGTGGTTCCGAAGCCATTCGTCCTGTGAAACCTAAAACACTTGCTAAATCACTGGCCATTGGGAACCCGGCCGATGGCTATTACGCCCGCGATGCCGTTTTGCAAAGTAAAGGCACGGCCGGTATTGCGAGTGATCAGGAAATTGTGGAAGGCATTCAGCTCTTAGCGCGCACCGAAGGAATTTTCACCGAAACGGCCGGCGGCGTGACCGTCGCGGTGGCCAAAAAATTAATTGAACAAGGAAAAATCAAAAAAAATCAATCAATAGTCATTGCAATTACTGGAAACGGACTCAAAACCCAGGAAGCCATTCAGTCATCGGTCACCGGCGCACTTGAGATCGAGCCGCAACTCAAATCATTTGAAGAAAAAGTTTTAAATAGTTGCAAATCTTGATATAGAATAGGGGCACTTATGGCAGTCAAAGTCAGAATTCCTACACCGCTTCAAAAATTAACTCAAGACAAAGCGGAAGTTGAAATCAAAGCCACTTCCATTCACCATCTCATTCAAGAATTAGACAAATCTTATCCTGGAATTAAACAGCGGATTTGCGATGAACAAGGCAACCTCCGCCGTTTTGTGAATGTATTTTTAAATGAAGAAGACATCCGGTTTCTCAAAAAAGAACAAACCCCGCTCAAAGACGGGGATGAAGTTTCCATCCTTCCCGCCATTGCCGGCGGTTAAATTGTTCCTATGATCCCCCACCACTTTCCATCTTACGCATTGAATTATAAGTATAACAATTATTTTCAATCAGTTACGCTTACGCCAAAATCGAACTTATTTTTAGAAAGTGGTGGGGGATGACGCTGACTGCCCAATCGATTTCGGAATTAAAAGATCGGGTTCTCTTGGGCGGCGAAATTACCTACGAAGAAGCTGTTTCCTTAATTGAAATCCAAGATTCCTCACTGTTCGAGACGCTCAGAGCGGCCGCTCACGAAATTACGCTTGCGTTCAATTCCAATAAAGCCGGCCTATGTTCCCTCATCAATGCCAAAAGTAATTTATGCGGTGAAGACTGTGGATTTTGCGCTCAATCTGTCCGATTTGAAACTTCTGTAGCTCGATATGAACTTCTTGAGCCGGAAATTATTATCGAAGCCGCCAAAAAAGCAGAAAAGCAAGGCGCTCAGAATTTTTGCCTCGTCACAAGCGGCGGCGCTTTAAATGAAGATGAGTTTGAGCGAATTCTTTGGATTGTCAAAAAATTAAAAATCGAAACGAAATTAGGAATCGACGGCTCACTCGGATTTCTGACGCCCGCGCGCGTCGATCGTTTAAAAAAATCCGGCATGAGACGTTTCAACAATAATCTTCAAACTTCCCGGGAATTTTATCCGGAAATTGTTTCTACTCATTCTTACGACAAACGCATCGAGACTTTGGAGTATTTAAAAGAAGGCGAACTCGAAATGTGTTCCGGTGGAATTCTGGGAATGGGTGAATCCTCAGTAGACCGAGTGAAGATGGCATTCGAACTCAAACGGTTCCGGCCGGAATGCGTTCCCATGAACGTCCTGAATCCGCGGCCCGGAACGCCGCTTGAGAATGCTCCCAAAATCGAAAATTTTGAAATTTTAAAAACAATTGCGGTTTATCGGTTTATTCTTCCAAAATCAAATATCAAACTGGCCGGCGGCCGGGAAATCAGCTTGGGTTCTGAGCAAGACAAAGCTCTTCAAGGCGGGGCCAATGGTTTGATTGTCGGCGGATATTTGACGACCGCTGCCAATCCGGTTCACGACGATTTGGAGATGCTCCGGCGGACAGGATACGAAGTGTAATTCGCGCCGCGCGGCGCGAATTAGCCCTAGCCGTTTTAACATGGATGTTCACCTTTCCGGAAAACAAATTTTCATCACAGGCGGCACCAGTGCTTTGGGGCGCATTTTTGTCAAACGCGCCTTAGAAGAAGGCGCTTCCATTTATTTTACGTATCATGAAAGCGAAAAAATTGCCGAAGAATTAAAAAAGCTCGGGGCTATCGGCTTTCAGATTGACCTTTCAAATTACGCACAAATCGAACAGTTGAAAAAAGATCTTCAAACCCATACGCGCGAACTCGACGGTTTGATTCATAACGCGGCCTCCGTGAAGGATTACACCATCCAAAATTTACCGGAAGAAGATTGGGATGACGTGATTTCGGTGGATTTAAACGGCGTTTATTATTTAACCAAAAAATTTTTATCCTTCCTGTTTAAAAAACCGGGCAGCAAAATTCTAAATCTCATCAGCCGAGTTGGCCTCAGAGGCGGGTTTGGCCAGGCCAATTACGCGGCCGCCAAAGGTGGCGTAATCGCGCTCACCAAAACATTGGCACAAGAACTCGGCAAAAAACAAATTTTGGTTAACGCACTCAACCCTGGTTTCATGAAGTCCCGCATGACTGAATCGATTCCCATGGATGTGTTGAAACGAAATATCGAAGAAAGTGTTCTGGATAAAATTTCAGATCCGCGCACGGTCAGCGATTTTATGATTTATCTCTTATCAGATCGGTTTCAAAATGTGAGCGGCCAAATTTTTCATTTTGATTCGCGGAGAACCTAATGGAATTTGATTCCGTCGCGATTACCGGAATCGGTGTGATTTCGCCGATCGGATGCGGCCAAAAACAATTTACCGATTCACTCAAAAATGGAACCGTCGGACTGAGCAAAATTGTTCGCATGCCTGACGAGAGACCGCTCCAGGGAAATGCTTTTCAAGTGCTCAACTTTGAACCCCCTAAATACGCTTCGATTCTAGATCCTCACATTCAATATATATTGGCCGCATCTGAAGAAGCGCTCCGCGACGGGGGTCTAGATCCAGCCCAGATGGACCGCTCGCGCATTGGTCTGGCGGTCAGTTCCAGCAAAGGCGGTATGAGAACATTTGAACGGTTTTTTGAGCGATTTCAAAAAAAACGGAGTGCACTTTTAGGTGCCCGAGTTTATGCCAATTTTCTTCCCAACATTGCTTCTCAATGGATTGCGCGGCACTGGAAATTAACCGGCCCGGCCAAGCCGGCCATTGCAGCTTGTGCGACGGGACTGTATGCGGTGATGGAAGGCATCCGAATGATTGAGCAAGATGAAGCCGATTATTGTATCGCCGGATCAGGCGATGCTTCGATTACCGAGTTGATGTTGGCAGGTTATCGTAACATGGGCGTTCTTTCAGAAAAAGGAATGCGTCCCTTTGATAAGCGACGCGATGGTTTTCTAATCGGCGAAGGCGCGGGAATTGTGATTTTGGAAAAATTAAAACAAGCAAAATCACGCGGCGCAAAAATTTATGCAACCATTTTAGGCCATCAATATGGTTTTGAAGGATCCCATTTAATTTCATTTGCAAACGACGGAGAAGGCCTCAGCCATTGTCTTCAGGAGCTACTTCGGAAATCCAAAATCAATGCGGATCAAATTGATTATCTCAATCTTCACGGGACCGCGACGAAGCAAGGGGATCTTTATGAAACCACGCAAATCAAAAAAGCATTTGGCAAAGCAGCCTATCAAATTCCGATGAGCGCCACCAAATCCATGGTGGGTCATATGTTAGGAGCCTCGGGCGTGGTTGAGATCATCACGTGTTTAATTGCGATGAGAGACGATTTTATCCCGCCCACAGCTAGTTTAGAACAAAGAGATCCCGAATGTGATTTTGATTACACACCGCTAAAAGCCAAAACTAAAAAAATAAATACCTCGTGTTCCATCTCAATGGGCTTTGGCGGCCACCTTGGTGCAATTCTGATCGGAAAATGATCCCCCACCACTTTCAAGCAGAAAAAAAAGAAAGTGGTGGGGGATGGATTCAAAATGAACTTGAGATATTGAAACAGCAGAATCTGTACCGCCAGTTTCGCGTCCTCGAAAATATTAAAATCACCCATGCCACCATAGACGGCCGCCAAATAATTTTATTTTGCGGAAATGATTATTTAGGACTAAGCCAACATCCGAAATTAATTCAGGCCGCTCAAAAAGCAGCTCAAGAATATGGCATTGGAACGGGAAGCGCCCGGCTGATTTCTGGAACGACGCGTGTTCACGTTAATTTGGAAAACCGGATCGCTCAATTTCTCGGCAAAGAAAAAGCGCTTCTTTTTTCAAGCGGTTATCTGGCCAATCTGGGCGCGTTGACGGCGCTCGTCCAAAAAGACGATCTCGTTTTGCTCGATAAATTAAGCCACGCTTCATTAATAGATGCCGCACAATCTTCCAAAGGTAAACTCCGCGTTTTTCCGCACGGCAATTTGGACTATCTGGAAAAAATTCTAAAAGGCGCTTCCGAAAAACGAAAATGGATTGTTACGGATTCGATCTTCAGCATGGATGGCGATCTGGCGCAGCTGGACAGGCTTGTGGAACTCAAAAATCGTTACGATACTTATTTGATTTTGGATGAGGCACACGGCACCGGTGTTTTTGGGAAAAATGGCAAAGGCGTCAGCGAGTATTTTAATTTAATGGATGAAGTGGATGTTCACATCGGAACGCTTTCGAAGGCAGCCGGAAGTTTCGGCGGATTTGTGGCCGGCCAAGCAGAACTCATTGATTATTTAATTAATCACGCGCGTTCGTTTATTTTTGAGACTGCGCTTCCGCCGGCGGTCTGCGCGGCGGCTGCTTGCGGATTGGAAATGATTGAATCAGAACCCGAGCTTCGCGCCCGTCTTTGGAGAAATGTGCGGCTGTTAAGATCTGAGCTCACAAAAGCCGGCGCACCGCTTTTGGCGGGTGATTCACCGATTGTGCCGATGATTCTCGGGGACGAGAAGAAAACCCTGGACACCGCTCGGTTTTTTCTGGAAAAAGGTTTTTTAATTCCCGCTGTCCGTTATCCGACCGTTCCGAAAGGAAAGGCGCGTCTTCGGATCACCGTTTCTGCCGCTCATCAGGAAAATGACATTCATCAACTCATGAATGTAGTTAAGACCTTGGGTTCTTAGCCGATCTATTGGAGGTGGAGGGAACTTAACCAATGAGAACGATTCAATCATTTTTATATTTTTTATTCATATATTCTCTATGTATGCTTGGAGCTTGCAAGATGACCGAGGAACAAATTCAGTCCGTTTCTCCCGAACTTTTAAGCCAAGATCTATCGACTAATCTGATTGAAACAGAAGCAGACTCAGCCACCAGACGCTTGCCCGTCGGGCTGGTATTTGCCGGGCTGACCCTCTTGGCGGGAGCTATTATTTACCTCAAATCAGATCAAAAAGTCCCATCCAAACCAATGCCCTCTCGGAAAAAAGTAAAAGCCGTTTCTGAACGATCCAAAGGCCGGAAAAAAAGCTAACTTCCCAATGCCCTCTCAAGTGGCTATAATGAGAAACTTTCATCCCCTATGGCCATCACGCTTCAAAAAAATAGTTTAAAAAAAAGAAGCATCGACTCAAAATTGTTGTCCGAATGGGACAAACAATGGGTTTGGCACCCCTTTACTCAAATGAGCCAGTGGGTCCAAGGCGATAATTTAATCATCGAGTCCGGAAAAGGAAATTATCTTCAAGATACCAACGGGAAAAAATATTTGGATGGCGTCTCATCCCTTTGGTGCAATGTTCACGGCCACCGAGTTCCCGAACTAGACCAAGCGATCAAAAAACAATTAAGCCGAATCGGACATTCCACGTTTCTGGGTTTGTCCAATGTACCGGCTATTGAGCTGGCCAAAAAATTAATTGAGATTGCGCCAAAAGGTTTAACGCGCGTGTTTTATTCAGATTCGGGTTCGGAAGCGGTAGAAATTGCGCTGAAGATGGCGTATCAATTTTGGCAGAACAAAGGGCAAAAAAAGAAAAAAAAATTTGTTCATCTAACCAATGCCTACCACGGCGATACCATTGGCTCGGTCAGCGTTGGCGGAATTGAACTTTTCCACGACATTTTTCGGCCGCTTTTATTTGAAACTCTTTCGGTTCAAGCGCCTTATCAATACCGGGATAATTTTGAGGGGAGTGAAGAAGAATATACTCAGCTGTGTGCGGACCGGGCGGAAGCTGTTCTTGCGAAGCATTCAGATGAAATTTGCGGCTTGATTATAGAACCTTTAATGCAGGGCGCGGCCGGTATGATTCATCAGCCGAAAGGCTATATTTCTCGTGTCCGAGCGCTGACAAAACAATATAATACCCTTCTGATTTTTGATGAGGTGGCCACCGGCTTTGGACGCACCGGCCGCATGTTTGCCAGTGATCACGAACAGGTGAGTCCTGATCTTTTGTGTGTGGCCAAAGGATTAAGCGGTGGTTATCTTCCCATTTCAGCGACGCTGGCAAGTGAAGAAATTTATGACGCATTTCTCGGGCGCCTTGAAGACCTCAAAGCTTTTTTTCACGGCCACACGTATACGGCCAATCCTTTGGCGTGCGCCGTATCGATTGCTAATTTGGAACTTTTTGAAGAACGCCAGATTTTCAAAAAATTACCGGCAAAAATTAATTTTTTGCGCGATCAATTAAATTTATTTAATACACTGGATCATGTCGGTGATATTCGCCAAGTCGGTTTGATGGTCGGCATTGAACTCGTTTCTGATAAAGCGACGAAGCGGCCGTATTTTTTGAAAGAAAAAATTGGAATTCAAGTTATTGAGGAAGCGCGAAAACGGGGCGTCATTATTCGCCCGCTTGGAAATGTCATTGTTTTAATGCCGCCGCTTTCCTTTGAAACCAAAGAACTAAAAAAATTAACCGATGTGGTTTATGAATCGATTAAGAAAGTGACAAGTGAATAATCATTATGATTCCTTCCCCCTTTATGGGGGAAGGCTAGGTCACCTTAATCCTCCCCCCTTGCGGGGGAGGAGGCCAATTTTCTATGCCTAAAGGAATATTCATCACTGGGACAGATACAGGTGTCGGAAAGACAGTTGTGGCTGCGGGTCTTGCTATGGTGCTTAGGAATCGGGGAATGAGGGTCGGTGTCATGAAACCCGTTGCAACCGGTTGTTTTGGAGAAACCGGCCATTTGGTGAGTGCGGATGCCGTTTATCTATTTGAAGCGGCGGAGAATGAATATGCCTCACTGACGAGTCCCGTCCGATTTCGAAATCCGGTGGCTCCAAGCATCGCCAGCATTTATGAGCAAAAAGAAGTGGATTTGGATGCCATCAGGAAAGCGTACCGTGAACTCCAGAAACATTATGATTATCTTATTGTCGAAGGAATCGGCGGCATACTGGTTCCAATCAAAAAAAATTATCTCGTGGCAAACATGATCCGCGAAATGAATTTGCCGGTGTTAATTGTTTCTCACGTCAGTTTGGGTGCGATCAATCATACGCTCCTGACCGTCGATTCAGCCTTAATCCGCGGGTTTCTGATCAAAGGAATTGTGTTCAATCGCGCGCCGCTGGTGAATTATTCGTTGGCCGAACTGACTAATCCGCGCGTCATTCATGAATTGACTGGTCTTCCAGTTCTGGGAACTCTCCCGGATATTGTGGATTTGGATGTGGAGCGCTGCCGGTTTGGAAATTTGAAAGCGGTTTTTGAAGAACGAATTAATATCGATCAAATCTTAAAGTAACGTATCTTGTGAAACGTGAAGAGTGAAACGCTTTTTCGCTTCACGAAATACGCTTCACACTTCACAATTATTATATGAACAGAACACATAAGAAAATTCTTGTTGCGATGTCCGGCGGAGTCGACAGCTCAGTTGCCGCCTACTTATTGAAGCGCGAAGGCTTTGAAGTTGGCGGAGCCACGATTCGTACTTGGGCCAGCGGCGACTGCGCTGAGAAAAATACGAAAGCCTGCTGCGGCATCATCGGCGTTGAAGATTCGCGGAGCGTGGCTTGGAAATTGGGAATCCCGCATTACGTATTTAATTTTGAGCAGGAATTTAAAACCCACGTGGTCGATTATTTTTCGAGTGAATATATGAAAGGCCGCACGCCGAATCCATGCATTGCATGCAATCAACATATTAAATTCACGCTTTTTGCAAAACGCGCGCGAGCGCTGGGTTATGATGCCATTGCGACCGGCCATTATGCGCAGCTTAGTTTTGACGAAACCAAAAATCGTTATTATATTCAAGAAGGAAAAGATCCGACCAAAGATCAATCCTACGTTTTATTTCCGCTGCCGCAAGATTTGCTCGCCGATCTATATCTGCCGATCGGCGGTTATTCCAAAACTGAAATTCGCGCGATTGCCCGAGAACTTGGACTGAGCGTTGCGGACAAACCGGATTCTCAGGAAATTTGTTTTATTCCGAGCAATGATTACGGCGCATTTCTTCAGCGCGAGCAAAAATTACCGGAACGTCCGGGCCCGATTCGCGACCGATTTGGAAATACTTTGGGCGAGCACCGCGGTTATTTTAATTACACAATCGGTCAGCGCAAAGGTCTTAAAATTCCGTTTAAGCACGCACTGTATGTGACTCAAATTCTTCCGGAAGAAAATGCGATCATTGTCGGAACCAAAGTAGATGTCGGAAACCGGCTGTGCAAAGTGGACAAAATTAATTGGTTTTCAGATTTAAGCGGAGCTGATTCTTTAAGAATTCAAGCCAAAATCCGGTCTCACCATCAAAAAGCTTGGGCTGTTTTGAAGCGCGTTTCGGATCAAGAAGCCGACGTGATTTTTGATGAGCCTCAGGATGCCATTACGCCGGGACAGGCCTGTGTGTTTTATGACGGCGAACGAATTCTAGGCGGTGGTTGGATTCAATGAGCCAAGAAAAGTTGCAGCATTTAAAAACCATCCTTCGAAATTACGAGAGCGTTTTGGTTGCCTTTTCCGGCGGGATCGATTCCACGTTTGTTTTAAAAGTGGCGCGTGATGTTTTGGGCCGCGATTTAGCCAAAGCGGTGACGGCTGAGAGCGAATCGGTTCCGGAACGTGAATTAGAAGATGCTAAAAAGCTCGCGCGCGGTTTTGATGTGGAGCATAAAATAATTCGCACTGAGGAAATGGGTGATTCAAATTACAGATCTAACCCAGTGAACCGGTGCTATTTTTGTAAAACAGAACTCTACGACCAGCTCCTTCCGATCGCCGATGAGTGGAATTTGAAAACCATTTGCAATGGAACCAATCTAGATGATCTAAGCGACCATCGACCTGGGTTAAATGCCGCCACCGAACACGGAATTAAAAGTCCGCTGGTGGAAGCGGCTTTGACCAAAAACGAAATCCGCGAGTTCGCACGCCAAATAGGAATTCCGATATGGGATAAACCGGCGGCGCCGTGTCTTTCGAGCCGATTTCCGTATGGTTATGAAATTACGCCGGAAAAATTAAAACAGGTGGAAACAGGTGAAAATTTTTTGAAAGACTTAGGTTTTAAAATCATCCGACTCAGACATTTCGGCGCCAAAGCACGTTTGGAACTGGGACAGGAAGAATTTATTCGTTTGATGGATGTCGGTTTGCGCAGTCAAGTCAGCGATTTTATTTGTTCTTTGGGTTTTAAGGTCGTTGTGTTTGAGCCTTACCAAAGCGGCCGACTCAATCAAGAGGTGAGCCGTTCATGAAAGGTCTCAAAAAAGGAATGGCGCTTCCTGATTTTAAATACGGTAGTCTGTCTAGTACCAAAATTCAATTTTTACCGCCGCCTAGATTTGTTGCCTTCCCGCTGAATCAACACGCCGGAGTGAATCTCAAGCCGATTCTCCAAGAAGGCGATGAGGTTTTGGTGGGAACAAAAATTGCCGAGCATCCCAATGAAAATTCAGTTCCGCTTCATTCCAGCACCAGCGGCCGCATCAGTAAAATCACGAAAGATTTAATCTTAATCGAATCAGATGAAGCGGATCGAATGGATCCTTCCATTCGCCCTCGCGCTGAAGTGCCGCAAAAGCCGGAGGAATTGATTGCATTAATTCGCCAAGCGGGCGTCGTTGATTTAGGCGGAAGCGCTGCTCCCACCCACGTTCGTCTTTTGGAAGCACGAAAACAAAATGTCCATACGTTAATTATTAATGGTTGTGAGTCAGAGCCATTTTTAACGTCTGATCACGTTCTCATGTTAAATCATCCAGTTGAAATATTGAAAGGAGCCGAACTCCTCCGAATTGCCGCCGGCGCCGTTCGAGCGGTGATTGTGACGGAACGTAATAAACTTGAAGCCGTCGAAATTTTAAATAGCAAAAATTATAATTTAAAACTGAGCACCATCAAAACCGCCTATTTTTCCAGCCGATATCCTCAGGGTTCTGACCGTGCGCTGACCGAAAGCGTTTTAGGAAAAGCACTCGAGCACGGGCAAAGTGCATCACAAGCCGGAGTGCTTGTCGAAAATGTGGCCACGGTGTTTGCAGCCTATGAAGCTGTTTATTTAAACAAACCGCTTTATGAACGCGTTGTCACGATTGCCGGCCCGTGTGTCTTTGAACCCAAAAATGTTTGGGCCAGAATCGGAACCAAGGCGAGCGATCTGATTCGCTCGGCAAAAGGATTTTTAAGACAGCCGAGCAAAGTTCTTTTTGGCGGGCCGATGACGGGAGAGGCAATTGGTGATTTGGAACGACCCATTACCAAAAAAGTTCAAGGAATTCTGAGCTTGTCTCAAGAGTTAATTGCCTCAGGGCAGGAACAAGCATGTACCCGATGCGCGAAGTGTGTGGATGTTTGTCCTGAATCCTTGATTCCCGAAACCCTCATGCGCGCCGTGAAGAAGGAAAAATTTGGGCTGGCTCTTGAGTATGACATTCAGTCCTGCACAGAATGCGGTCTGTGTTCTTATGTCTGCCCTTCGAATATTCCTTTGGTTTCACTCATTCAATTTGGAAAAGCAAACTGCCAATCTCAAACACAACAACCAGATGACGCAGTCCTTTCTCAAACCCAAAGCTGAACCTTCCTTGTCTGTGGGGTCCGGCCCTTATTTACACGGCCGTCAGTCGACCTCCAAAATTTTGTGGGCAGTTCTCGCTGCACTTTTTCCTATTCTGATCGCAACCCTTGTTTTTTCCGGGTGGAATGCGCTTAAAAATTATTTGGTTACTGTTGTCTGTGCCCTCTTGTTCGAATATTTCTTCGAATTCATCACAGCGCAAAAAAGCCGAATTCATGACGGTTCGAGTATTTTGTTTGCGCTTTTATTCTGTCTGTTAATGCCAGCAAATGCAACGCTAGCCCAAATCATCATGGGTGTGTTTGTCGTCATTGTTTTTGGAAAAGAACTCTTCGGAGGTTTGGGACAACATTTATTTCATCCAGCCTTGGTGGGTTATCTCTTCATGATCAGGGCGTTTCCATCTCCGCCGCCGATGTTCGGGTTTGCGACGACTCTTTTAATTCCCATCTGCGGTTTGGTTTTAATTTGGAATCAATTAATTTGCTGGCAAAGTACATTTTTTTATTTAGTTTCAAGTGGTCTTGCTCTTTATCTTTCGGGTTTTGATGTTCCTCAATCCTCCGGATTCTTAATGCTCATCGCGTTTTTTTTCATCACAGATTTTGCGTCAAGTCCGATTACCCAAGAAGCGCGGGTTTTATTTTCCACGGTCGCGGGCCTTTTAACGGCTGCTTTTTGTGCTTGGATGAATTTGGCTCAAGCGGCTACCGCCGCAATTTTAATTTCAAACGCCGCTGTTCCGTTAATAGATTATTTCGTGTATTTGGTGATTAGAAAGTAATGATGATCATCGATTCGCTGGATCAACATTTTCTCATGTTTGTGATTTTTGTTTGCGCACAGATTCTGCTTTACGAAGTTGGGGTAAAACAGGCTCTTCAGAACTACTGGTTTCTGGGACTTTTTTATTTTTTGGTTTTTTCCTGCGTTCAAGGTCTTGTGATCTTCGCGCGGTATTGTTTAATTCCTTTATTTCCGATCCCCGCGGTTTTTTTATTGGCTCTCGTTTTGCTTCAAAATGGTTTAAAAGGGGCGCCTCAATTTCAAAAAAAATCGCCTGCGCTAGCTGACTTTTATTTGTTCTCATCCCTTGGACTGGGTCTTATTTGGGTTGTGGATTTGTCGGGTCAAACGGTATTTGTTGCCTCTTATAATTTTGTGGAAGCTTTTGTTTGGTCCTGGTTTTGTGCCGTGTTGTTACCTCTTTTGGCAGGCATCCGGGAACGAATTGAGTTTATGGATACACCGCCCAATATTCCCACGGCCGCTATTTTTCTTGCCGCCGCTGCTATCCTCGTTCTGATTTTCTCTTTCTTTTAAATTTTAAAAAGCCTGGTTCCTCTCCTTAAAAATAGCCCGGTTTCTAGCAGGACCATTAGGTGCATGTTATACTTGGTCATAAATTGCAATTCGTGGATTGTGAGTCGTGGATAGTGGATCGTAAAATACGATTTATCCGATTCACGCTTCACGGTAAACATTGGAGCAATTCATGAACATAAATCAAATTTGCGCTGAATCGGTTCGAATGGGTGCTTCCGACGTTCACCTTTCTGTTCATCGTCCTCCTACGCTGCGTGTCCATGGCCGGCTAATTTCAATCGAAGAAAAACCATTATCAGCAAAAGATACCGAAGAATTTGTCAAAGTGATTGCATCCCCATCTCACATTGCCCAAATTGACCGCATGGGCGGCGTTGATTTTGGTTTTGATTTTGACCAAGAAAAAGGAATTCGTTTTCGTGCGTCGTGTTTTAAACAGAAGGGAACGTATGGGCTTGTTCTGAGAATGCTTCCCACCAAATTTTTGAAATTTGAAGAGATCGGCTTGCCTGAGAAAGTGGTGACCCTGCTGAATCGTCCTCGAGGCTTAATTCTAGTCACCGGCCCTACGGGTTCCGGTAAAACGACCACGCTGGCTTCGATGCTGAATTTCATCAACGAAAATCACGACTCTCATATCATTACCATTGAAGATCCGATCGAATATTATCATCCACACAAAAAATCTATTGTAACGCAGCGCGAAGTGGGCGTCGACGTTCCTACATTTGCAGAAGCGGTCGTCAAAGCTTTAAGACAGGACCCTGATGTTATTCTCATTGGTGAAATGAGAGATTTAGCAACCATGGAAGCGGCTATTACGGCCGCTGAAACAGGTCATTTGGTTTTTGCAACTTTGCACACGACCGGTGCTGCGCGGACGGTGGAGCGTATTATCGATGTGTTTCCGTCTCACCAACAATCGCAAATTCGGGTTCAGCTTTCGTCTACTATTATTGCCGTGATTTCTCAGACGCTTATTCCGCGGCTGGACACAAAGGGCCGCATCGCTGCTTTTGAAATTATGATTTCAACTCCGGCGATCGCTAACTTGATCCGGGAAGGTAAGACCCACCAGATTCCTTCCGAATTACAGACCGGAGCTAAGTATGGTTCTCGCAATTTGGATAGTCATCTGCTTGAGCTTTATTCCAAAGGCATCATTTCCTATGATGATGCCATTGATAAATCCTATGACCCTGCCTATTTTGCCCAACAAGCGAGCCAAAGTGGCACGGTTAAAGCCGCTCATCCTACTTTGGCCAAGCGATAAAAAAGGCTTGATTTATCCCAACTATTACGGTATCTTGTTAGCCAGTTAGGGCTTATATTTAATCCTTTCGAGTTAGTCCCTCTCATGTTTCCAAATCCCATAACGATAAAATCAAGATAGGTGAATTTGTAATCAAACGTATCACATTGTTTAAAATGCCGCTTTTCCGCATTACATTCCAGATATGAATTCATTATTTCCTTATGTCGAAACTCCTTTTATTGATTGACGGACAATCTTTTTGTTACCGAGCATTCTATGCCATCCGCGAGCTTACAAATTCCAAAGGCGAACCCACGAATGCGATTTATGGATTCATTACCATGTTTCGCAAATTGTTGCGCGAATTGAAACCCAGTTATGTGGCCGTTTGTTTTGACCGTAAAGAGAAAACCTTCCGTCACACTCAGTATGAAGCTTATAAGGAACACCGAAAACCCATGCCAGATGATTTGATCGCACAGATGCCGCACATCAAGGAATTTCTCCACTCATGCCGAATTCCAGTTTTTGAATTAGCAGGCTACGAAGCTGATGATTTGCTCGGTACCATTGCCAAAAGAGCAAAGAAGCAGGAGTTTCAAGTCTTAATTGTCACCGGCGATAAAGATGCACTTCAATTAGTAGATGAAAAAATCAAAATTTTTAATACGTACAAAGAAGAAATTTTAGATCGCTCACATGTTGAAGAACGTTTCGGCGGTCTTGGCCCAAATCGAGTTGTCGATGTGTTAAGTCTGGCCGGAGATGCTTCGGATAATATTCCCGGCGTTCCGGGGATCGGAGAACGGACCGCTGTTGAACTCATTCGTCAGCACGGCTCGCTTGAAGAACTCTACACCCATTTGGATGAGATCAAAGGAGTTTCCAGAAAAAAATCACTTCAAGAAAATGAACAAATTGCCCGCCTATCCAAAGATTTGGCCACGATTGATTGCCAGGTTCCCATTGAAATAGATTTCGAAAAAATGAAACTAACAACACCGGACGAAAAACGATTAGCGGATTTCCTGAAACATTTTGAATTCCGCACGTTGCTTAAAGAAATGGTGACTACCGGCAGCTCCGATGAAACGGACCGGAAATATCACATCATTACTAAAGTTGCACAACTTCAGGAATTGGCCAAAAAATTAGTGAAGGCCAAAGCCTTTGCGCTGGATACGGAAACCACTTCTGCTAATCCGAACAAAGCTTTTATTGTGGGATTCAGTTTTGCAGCAGAACCCAAAGAAGCTTATTACGTTCCCATTTCCTCCGAATTTCATCAGGCGCCCGGTATTCCATGGAGCCAAGCGGAAAAAATTCTGAAGCCCATTTTAGAAGACGCTGCCATTCAAAAATATGGGCAGAACGTCAAATACGAAATCATTGTTTTAAAACGTTGCGGAATCAAACTTGCCGGGGTTGCCTTTGATACGATGATTGCCTCCTATCTGATTAATCCCTTGAAACTGAATCATAATTTGGATGATATTTCCTTTGAATATTTGGGATGTAAAAAAATTCCAACCAGTGATTTGTTGGGAAGCGGCAAGAATCAAACCACGATGGATCAAGTCCCTCTGGAACGGATTTCTGAATATGCCTGTGAAGATGCCGATTGCGTCATGCGACTGGTTGAGCCGCTTGCAAAATTGCTCGAGGTTCATCAATTAACCAAACTATTTAATGAACTTGAAATGCCGCTGATGCATGTGCTGGCCCAGATGGAAATGAACGGCGTGGCCGTGGATTGCCAGTTGCTGAGCCGAATTTCCGGAGAGTTAGGCAGTGATTTAAGCCAGCTGACCACAGAAATTTACCGTCAAGCCGGGCAAGAATTTAATATCAACTCTCCGAAGCAATTGTCCGATATTTTATTTACCAAGCTTAAACTGCCTGTGATTCGAAAGACCAAAACGGGCTATTCAACCGACGCTGATGTGCTGGAGCGGCTCGCTCAAAATTATGAACTTCCGAAACGTCTTTTAGAATATCGTGAAAAATCAAAACTGAAATCAACTTATATCGATGCGCTTCCGCTTTTGCTGAATCCGGATACGCAATTAATTCACACATCCTTTAATCAAACCGTGACAGCTACCGGAAGACTTTCGAGTTCGGAACCAAATCTTCAGAATATTCCGATTAAGACCGAGATCGGCCGGCAAATTCGCCGCGGATTTATTCCGCGCGCCATAGACCGGAAAATTTTGTCGGCGGATTATTCACAAGTAGAACTCAGAATTTTGGCGCATTTTTCAGAAGACCCAAAATTAATGGAAGCCTTTCAAGAAGATTTGGATGTTCATCAATACACCGCAACGCTGTTGTACAACGTTACACGCGAAGATGTAACGCGTGAGATGAGAAACGTGGCCAAGACCATTAATTTTAGCATTGTGTATGGCGTCAGCGCATTTGGACTTTCCCAAAGCTTGGGTGTTCCGGTAGGTGAGGCACAGACCTTTATTGATTCTTATTTCGAGCGTTACCCCAAAGTCAAACAATACATGGAAAATCAAAAAGAAGAAGCCAGAAGACATGGATTCCTCAAGACCATTTGTGGTCGGCGCAGCTATTTTCCGGATATTAATTCCAACAATATCAACCGACGTCAATTTGCGGAACGAACAGCCGTCAATGCGCCGATCCAAGGTTCTGCCGCAGACATTATCAAAATCGCGATGATTCAGATTCAGCGTGAGCTGGAACAAAAACAATTCAAATCCGTTATGAATCTTCAAGTTCATGATGAACTTGTTTTTGATGTTGCAAACGATGAGTTAAAACAAATTGAGTCGCTGGTTCGGTCCAAGATGGAAGGGGCTTATACGCTCCGAGTTCCGCTGAAAGTGGACATGACCACCGGTGCCAGTTGGTACAAAGAATAAGAATGATCCCCCACCACTTTTTGAGATGGGAGATATTTTTCTGAGATTGAAAATGTTGTCCAAAAGTGGTGGGGGATGAAGCGCCTGGTTGTCGGGCTGACGGGTAGTTTTGGAAGCGGCAAAACAACCGTGAGCAAAATATTTCAGAAATTGGGCGCAAAGAAAGTGATGAGCGCCGATCAAATCGTTCGCGACAAATTTTGGCCGTCAAAAGCGCGTCGAAAACAAATCGCGCGGGAAGTATTTACTAATCCCAGAAAACGAAGAGCCCTTGAGGCAGTCATTCATCCCTTCGTTCGGCGGCGGATGACATCCGAAATTAAAAAAGTAAAAAACGGAATAATTGTTTTGGAAGTTCCGCTTCTGTTTGAAGCCAAGTTTGACCGCCTGTGTGATGTGACCGTGACGGTTGTGGCGGGAAAATCGAACCTTGCGAAACGGCTCGTGCGTTCGGGTTTTAGTCGTCAGGAAGTGAATGCGCGTCTTCAGGCGCAGTTGTCAGAGCAGGAGAAAATGAGAAAATCGGATTTTATTATTTCTAATAAGGGATCCAAGAAATTGCTTCGTAAACACGCCAAATTTGTTTGGCGGAAATTGATATTGCAGTTTAAAAAAGAAAATTGAGAGGAGATTAATTGAAACATGGTTAAAGAAAATTTTAGTAAAGGACCCAAAAAAAGTGCTGTAGCAGAAGAGGAAAAGTATACGGAGGAAGTCATTCAGCGGCCGGCCGCTGCCGGAGGTCAACCTCAACTGGATGTGGCTGCGCTTAAAAAGAAAAAAGTCTCTGAGCTTCATGATATTGCCAAAAAATTCAATATTGGCGATACCGTCGGCTTAAACAAGCAGGATCTTATTTTCAAAATTCTGCAGGGGCAAGCTGAACAGTCGGGCGTCATGTTTGGTGAAGGCGTTTTGGAAATTTTGCAGGATGGTTTTGGATTTTTGAGGTCCCCGAATTATAACTATCTTCCGTCTCCGGATGATATTTACGTTTCCCCCTCTCAGATTCGTAAATTTAATCTTAAAACGGGCGATACGGTCAGCGGCCAAATTCGTCCTCCCAAAGAAGGCGAGCGTTATTTTGCTCTGCTCAAAGTGGAAGCGGTGGATTATGAATCACCGGAAGCCATTAAGGATAAAATTCCGTTTGAAAATTTAACGCCACTTTATCCGAATGAGCGAATGATTCTGGAAACTGAGCCGGGCGAACTTTCCACGCGCGTGATGGATTTGCTGACGCCGATCGGAAAAGGCCAGCGCGGATTGATCGTGGCTCCGCCGTATAGCGGAAAAACGATTCTGCTTCAGAAAATCGCAAACAGCATTACGAAAACCGAGCCGAAAGTTTATCTCATCGTTTTGTTAATCGATGAACGTCCGGAAGAAGTAACGGATATGCAACGCTCGGTCAAAGGCGAAGTGATTTCTTCGACTTTTGATGAACCTGCTGAACGCCACGTTCAAGTGGCTGAGATGGTCATTGAAAAAGCCAAGCGGCTTGTCGAACACAAGCGCGACGTTGTCATTTTACTCGACAGCATTACGCGTCTTGCGCGCGCTTATAATACGGTCGTTCCGCATTCCGGAAAAATTCTCTCCGGCGGCGTGGACTCCAATGCACTTCACAAACCCAAGCGGTTTTTCGGGGCTGCTAGAAACATTGAAGAAGGCGGCAGTCTGACGATTATCGCAACGGCTTTAGTGGATACCGGATCCCGAATGGACGAGGTGATTTTTGAAGAATTCAAAGGCACCGGCAACATGGAACTTCAGCTCGACCGGAACCTCTTCCAAAAACGGATTTATCCGGCCATTGATGTGAAAAAGTCAAACACCCGCAAGGAAGACATGCTCATGCACCCAGATGAACTGAACCGGGTTTGGATTTTGAGAAAAGTACTCAATGAGCTCAATTCAACGGAAGCGATGGAACTTTTGTTGGAGCGGCTCCACAAAACAAAATCTAACGCTGAATTTCTCATGAGTTTGAATAAAGCAGAAAAATAAATTTAAGGGGGAAATCATTATGAAAAAAGATACACATCCAACTTACGGCCCGGCTGTCGTTAGGTGCGCTTGCGGCCACGTGATTGAAACACGAAGCACAAAAGCAGACATCAAGGTCGATCTCTGTTCTGCCTGTCATCCTTTGTTTACCGGCAAGCAGAAGTTGATTGATACCGCGGGACGTATTGATAAGTTTCAGAAAAAATTTGGCGGTCGGACCGTCGCAAGCAAAAAGCATCGTTAAGTTTACGCTCATTGATTATGATCATCCTCAAACGGCTTGAAAAAATCAGATCCCGCTTTCAGGAACTGGAATGTCTTCTTGCCGATCCCGAAATATTTAAAGACCGAAATTTGTTCCAGTCTTATTCAAAAGAGCTGGCTCGGCTTCGGCCTTTGGTCGATCAGTTGGCGGAGTATGAACGGATTAGCCGGGAATTTTCCGATATTGAAGCATTAATTCAATCTAAAACCAAAGATGAAGACATGCTCAACTTGTATCGGGAAGAGCACAGCCGGCTGCTTCAACAAAAAACAGATTTGGGAAAACAGCTTGAAGAAAAATTGTTGGAAGGATCTGATCCGGATCAAGATAAGAACATTATTATTGAAATCAGAGCGGGTACGGGCGGCGAAGAAGCAGCACTTTTTGCCAGAGATTTATTTCGGATGTACAGCCGTTACATTACCAATCACGGACTTCAGATGGAAGTGATTGATACTAATTTAGGTGGTAAAGGCGGACTCAAAGAAGTGATTTTTGGCGTTTCCGGAAGCGGTGCTTACAAAATGTTTCAATTTGAAAGCGGTACTCACCGGGTCCAGCGGGTTCCGGACACGGAAGCCAGCGGCCGGATTCATACTTCGGCGGCTACGGTTGCGGTCCTTCCGGAAGCAACGGAAGTTGACGTTACGATTAAGCCCGATGATTTGAGAATTGAAGTGTGCCGCGCCGGCGGGCCGGGCGGTCAAGGAGTTAACACGACCGATTCAGCTGTTCAGATTTTTCATCTTCCATCTGGCCTGATGGTGCGCTGTCAGGATGAACGGTCGCAGCTAAAAAATAAAAACAAAGCCATGCGCGTTTTGCGCGCACGGCTGTACGAACATGAGCGCGAGCGGCTCCACCGGGAAATGTCTGAGAACCGAAAAAAACAAGTCGGCAGCGGAGACCGCAGCGAAAAAATTAGAACTTATAATTTTCCGGATAACCGAGTCACCGATCACAGAATTGGGCTGACGCTTCATTCGCTTCACGATATTTTGGAAGGCAATTTGGATGAACTCATTTCGGCTTTAATTCAGGAAGACCGAAACCGGCGGCTTAAAGCGCTATGAACACGACGTCATTGCGAGGCAGCATTCAAAGCAAGGCCGAAGCAATCTCAGAGATTGCTTCGCTTCCGCCACACAGCGCGTCGGACCCGCCGCGTATTTTGGCGGGCACTTCGTTCGCTCGCAATGACATTCTTAAAGAAGGCGTTTCATTTTTGAAGCGGCACAATGTTCCCGATGCGGATCTTTCGGCTTCGTCTCTTC
>Ga0209726_10001582_pt1 | contig 36403 bp, 34 predicted proteins | sample Subgrocontami54m_FD_187453 | JGI IMG/M metagenome (GOLD analysis project Ga0209726, IMG submission 187453) | Subsurface groundwater microbial communities from S. Glens Falls, New York, USA - GMW46 contaminated, 5.4 m (SPAdes) (version 3) | ecosystem: Environmental > Aquatic > Deep subsurface >...
AAGACCAACGAGGCCGACAGCTACCTTCCGGTGCTCGTGATCACCGCCCAACCCGGCCACAAGCTGCGCGCGTTGCAGGCCGGCGCCAAGGATTTCGTCAGCAAGCCGTTCGATCTGGTCGAAGTCAAGACGCGCATCCACAACATGCTGGAAGTGCGGCTGTTGTACAAAAAACTCGAGAATTACAACAAGGTGCTGGAACAAACGGTGCAGGAACGGACCGCCGAACTGCGCGAAAGCGAAGCGCGCTATCGCAGCCTGACCGAACTGGCCTCCGATTGGTACTGGGAGCAGGACGAGAACGGGAACTTCAGCAAGGTTTCCGGCCCGGTCCTGGAGATGCTCGGAATCCGGGTCGCCAGCTTGGTGGATGAAACCAGCGCTGACGAGATCACGGGCTGGAATAAGGCGGAGCGGGAAGTGCTGCAGGCAAAGATTGCAGCCCGGCAGCCATTCCTGGATTTCGTCTTCAGCCGCGTCAATACCGATGGCTCGCATCAAAAATTTCAGGTAAGCGGGGAGCCGATGTTTAACCGGTCCTGCGGCTTCATCGGTTACCGCGGCATCGGCGTGGAGCTTACCGCAAAGAAATAGCACACAGGATTTCGATAGTTCGCCATGTCATTACCACACAGCCCCAATCAAAACCATCTTCTCGCCGCCCTGCCCGCTGCGGAATTCGAGCGCCTGGCTCCCCGTCTGGAACTGGTCCCGATGCTGCTCGGTGAAACCCTCTACGAACCCGGCGGCCAGTTGCAGCACGTGTATTTCCCCACGACCGCCATCGTGTCACTGCTCTATATCATGGAGTCTGGCGTATCGGCCGAAATCGCGGGGGTGGGCAACGAAGGCGTACTCGGTATTTCTCTGTTCATGGGAGGGGACACCACGCCCAGCTCGGCTGTCGTGCAGACCGGGGGGCACGGTTACCGGCTGCAGGGGAGGTTACTGAAGGAGGAATTCAATCGCGCCGGGCTGATGCAGCGTTTGTTGCTGCGCTATACCCAGGCGCTGGTCACACAGATGTTCCAGACCGGGGCCTGCAATCGGCACCATTCGATAGAGCAGCAACTGTGCCGGTGGTTATTGTTGACCCTCGATCGATTGCCAACGAACGAGTTGATCATGACGCAGGAATTGGTCGCCAGCGCACTCGGCGTGCGCCGCGAAGGCATTACGGAGGCCGCCGGGAAATTTGCAGCGCGCCGGTATTATTAGTTACCGCCGCGGCCACATTTCAGTACTTAAGCGGTCTGGTTTGGAGGCCGGCGCTTGCGAGTGCTACGCCGTCGTCAAGAAGGAATTGGGCCGCCTGCTGTCCGACATGCAGTACCGCCAGAGCCCTCCTACTATCGCCAGATAACGGGCTCGGGATCCCTCGCCTGTCGGTGGACGGGATGGAGGAATGGTGGCGGCCAACCGTGCGGTATAGACCGTACTCGAAAACCTTTCGGCTTTCTGCGCCAAGGCGGCGCGTAGCGCGCGGATGGAGAGATGAGCAATAACGGAGTTGTTTCGATTTACCCTTTCACAAATTTTCGGAGATAGGCGCAAATGAATTCCACAAAACTCATAGGAATCATCCTGATCGTGGCTGGCTGCCTTGGCTTGGCGTACGGCGGCTTCAGTTATACGAAGGAAACCACCGGCGTGAAGCTGGGCCCGATAGAACTCAAGGTCGAGGAGAAGGAAACTGTAAACGTCCCGCTGATAGTCAGCGCCGGAACGATCGCAATCGGCGTGTTTCTGCTCGTCGGCGTCGGACGCAAGTGACGGACTGCGGGGACCGTGTAACGACTAAAGCAACCGCTCCCACACTGTTTGCATTGAACGCTTAGCTCTACACTATCGCTGTTGTTTGCTCGTGCTATCGTTGTTGGGGCGACAATTGCGTTGGCCGAGTTCAATTGGAACGTTATCTTTTAGCCAATAATCGGAGATCACAATGTTAAAACACACCCCAAACTGGCAAACGCGCTGGTGCGCGACATTCCTGCAATTCGCCCTGCTGGCCAGCCTGCTGGCCGCGGCCCCTGTCCTCGCCGCCGACAATCAGAAGGATGCGGACAAGGACACCTACGACCAGGATTCCATCCTCAAGGATGCGGCCGATTTTTTCGGCCACAGCACCGAAGGGCTCGCCAGGGTGATCGAGAAGGCGTTCAAGGACCACGGCCGGCCTAACGGCTATATCAAAGGCCAGGAAGCGAGCGGCGCCATTGGGGTGGGCTTGCGCTACGGGGACGGGACGCTGAAACTGAAAAAGGGCGCAACCAGAATGGTCTACTGGCAAGGGCCCTCCATTGGGTTTGACTTGGGGGGCAACCTGTCCAAGGTGTTCGTGCTGGTCTACCACCTTCCCAGCACCGAAAAAATCTTCCAGCGTTATCCGTCGGTGGACGGCAGCTTGTACTATGTGGGAGGGGTGGGCATTAACTATCAGCAGCGCGACGACATCATACTCGCGCCGATCCGGCTGGGAGTGGGCCTGCGCGCCGGCGCGAGCATCGGCTACATGCACTACACCAGGACCAAGACCCTCAATCCTTTCTGAATGTGAAACCTTCTGATCCCATCGAGGGAGCCGGGCGCGGCCCGGCCATCATCGGCAACCGCGTCGAGTTGCAGCTTCTCACCACGCTGCGCTGCAACCTCAGGTGCGGCTATTGTTCGCTCGGCGTCGGCGATGTCCTGGGTTCGCGGCGCAAGGTCAGCTATTCGCTGGACGCACTGGATGCCTTCATCCGGAAACATCTCTCCCAATACGAGATCTACGTCACCTTCTACGGCGGCGAGCCGACCCTGAACCTCGGCTTCATCACCGCGGTAATGGAACGCTATCCCACTTTCCGCTTCCAGCTGCAGACCAACGGCACGCTGCTCAATAAACTGCCGGACACGGTGCTCGCGAACCTGTCCAATATTCTGGTGTCCATCGATGGCGGCGAGCAGGTCACCGACGGCTATCGTGGACGGGGCATCTATCGCCGGGTGATGAAGAACGTTGATGCCGTCCGCGACCGGGTTTACGGCACGCTGACCGCCCGCGTGACCTGGAGCCACGAGGACACTACCTTTGAGGAACTGGACGGGCTGGCGCGATGCTTCGATTACGTCTACTTCCAGTTCGTCGCCCAGGACGGCGCCTACTCGCAGCGGGCGGTGGCGAAAAAACGCGAAGTGCTGTCGAGGCTGGTCGATAAGTTCTTTTCCGGCGAAACGCTATACCCGGTCATCCCCATCATGGGCACGGTGCGCAACAAAGTGCTGCCATCGCGGTCGCAAGAGCTGTACGCGGGCCTGACCCAGTGCCGCGTATCCACCCACCTTCTGAACGTCATGCCCGATGGCAGGATATTTCCGTGCCCGGACATGATGTACATGCCCGAAATGCTGCAAGGAGACATCGTCGGGAACTGGCTGAAACGCAGCCCGCTGCAGCCGCATCCAAGCATGCCGTGCGACAGCTGTTCCGCTTTTCCCTTCTGCCGCCGCAACTGCATGAAGAATCTGTACCTGGCCTACGTCAAGGGCGCCGACGGCTACCGCCGCAATGTAGTCGACCCCATCTGCGATCTGGTGCGATTTCTCGGCGCGGAAGTGGACCGGCACGATCCTCACGCCTGGTTTGCCCGCGCGCCTTTGCCGGTGCGCAACACGGTGACCAATTGCGAGGCCTATGAATACGTCGAAATCATGCCTTGACGCGAATGGCACTTACTTAAGCCAAGCATCGCAGCTCGGCAAGATTCGATATCGTCGATTCAACGGCATAGGGTAGGGTGCGCTTGCGCACCGATTGCCGGATGGTGCGCAAGCGCACCCTCCAATTAATGCTTTTTTGGTATTGAAATGGAATTAGTCCAGCGCGTAATCGTAATCGATCGTAAGCGGCGCGTGGTCGGAGAACCGGTTTTTCTTGTAGATGGCCGCTTTGCGCGCCCGCGCGGCAATGCCGGGGGTTGCAATGTGATAATCGATGCGCCACCCGACGTTCTTCGCCCATGCCTGGCCGCGGTTCGACCACCACGTATACTGTTCCGCGCGCGGGTCAATACGACGGAATACGTCCACCCATCCGAGTCCATCGAATACCTGCGTCAGCCATTGCCGTTCCTCCGGCAGAAAACCCGAGTTCTTCCGGTTGCCGCGCCAGTTTTTGAGGTCGATTTCGTTATGCGCGATATTCCAGTCGCCACACAGGATGAACTCGCGGCCTTCTGCGGCAAGTTGCGCGAGATGCGGGTAGAAGTATTCCATGAACCTGAACTTTGCCCGCTGCCGCTCTTCACCGCTGGAACCCGACGGCAGATAGACCGAAATCACCGACAGCTTGCCGAAGTCGGCGCGAAGAAAACGTCCTTCCGCGTCGATCTCGCGGACGCCGAGGCCCGCGATTACGCGGTCCGGCTCGCGTTTGCAATATAGGCCGACACCGCTGTAACCTTTTTTCCCGGCGTAATGAAAGTAGCCGTGGAATCCCGGCGGCGCGAGCAAGTCGGCGTTCATGTCCGCGGCCTGCGCCTTCAGTTCCTGCACGCAAAAAACACCGGCGCGTTGGCGCGCGAGCCAGCGGAACATGCCTTTGGCGGCCGCCGAGCGAATGCCGTTGAGATTCAGGCTGATTACGCGTAACATGTTTTGCAAATCCCTACCGTCCAAGTCAGCGCTTTATGCCGTCGAATTTCACGCACGAGTTCATCGAGTTCGTATTGGCACAACGCGTGCTGAGTTTCGGGGAATTCAGGACCAAAGCGGGCCGCATATCGCCGTATTTTTTTGACGCCGGGCTGTTTTACGACGGCCGGTCGCTGCAGCGGCTCGCGCAATTTTACGCGAAAGCCATTCTCGCCGCCGGAGTTGAATTCGATCAATTATTCGGTCCGGCATACAAGGGCATACCACTGGTGGCCGCGGTTGCAATCGCACTGGCCGACGCAAACCGCAATGTGCGCTACAGCTTCAATCGCAAGGAAGAAAAAGATCACGGCGAGGGTGGCGTCGTTATCGGCGCGCCGCTCGCGGGCCGCGTGCTGATTATCGATGACGTAATTTCCGCCGGTACCTCGGTGCGCCAGTCGGTCGGCCTGATCAGCGGTGCGCGCGCGACCCCGAGCGGCGTGGTAATCGCGCTTGACCGCATGGAGCGCGGCGCCGGCGAGCTGTCCGCGGTCCAGGAAGTGGAACAGCGTTACCGCATGCCGGTTATCAGTATTGCGACGCTCGACGACCTGGTCGCTTATTTGCGGACGGATGAGAGGATGTCCCGCAACCTCGAAGCCGTGTCCGGTTACCGCGAACAATATGGAGTGGCGGCGCATGCGTAACGTGCATTGCCTGCTGGTTTCAGCGGCCACGCTGTTTTCCCTCGCCGCTGCCGCGCAGGCCCCCGCCCCGGGCGGCAGCACCATCATCTGCTGGAAGGACAAATCGGGCAAGGTCATCGGCTGTGGCGACGTGGTGCCGCTTGAGTACCTGGACAGCGCTACCAAGGAGCTGAATCGGCGCGGAATCACTGTCAGGCAGTCCGACGCGGCGCTGACGCCGGAGCAGAGAAAGGCGCAACAGGCGGAGCTCGCGCGCAAGCAGGCTGAAGAAACCAGAAGGGAAGAGCAGCGGCGGCAGGACAAAATCCTGCTCGATACCTACTCGAGCGAGGGGGAAATCGGGCTCGACCTCGCGCGCCGGACGCAGGTGATCGAGTCGGAAATCGAATCACTACAGGCGAGGCTCAAGAGGAGCAATGCCAGCCAGGCCGGTGCCCGCGCGCGAGTCGAACAATTCAGGAAACTCAACAAACCGGTGCCGCCGGATGCGCAGGAGGAACTCGACCGCATCGGCGGTGAGTCGGCGAAACTTGAAAACCAGATCGCCCGCAAGCGCAAGGATGTCGCGGAGCTTCAAAACGACTATGACGCGCGCAGGAAGCGCTACCTCGAAATCACCGAGAAAACTTCCGCAGGCAGCAGCGCCGGCGCGGCGTCCGGCAAAGGTCGGAATTAGCGGCCTTCGCAGCTCGCGGCTACGAGCCTAGTTTTTGCTTAAGCAACGCGTTGACCTGGGCGGGATTGGCCTTGCCGCGTGTCGCCTTCATCACCTCGCCCACCAGCGAGTTGAAGGCCTTTTGCCTGCCGCTGCGGTAAGCGGCGACCTGCTGCGGGTTCGCTGCTATCACCTGATCGACGATTTTTCCGAGTTCATCGCTGTCCGAGATCGGCTTCAGTCCGCGTGCTTCGATCTCCTTGTCGACTTCATTTGGGGGTCGGCATGACTTGGCGGCTCGGTCCGCGTCCCAGAACTCGTTGAAGAGGTCTTTCGCGTTTTTGGTGGTAATTGCCCCTTCATGCTCCCTTAATACTAATCGCCCGAGTGTTTGTGATGAAATCCAGAACTGCCATGACTCTCCCCCGTCTTCGTTGAGCTTCCGCGAGACTTCACCGACAACCCAATTAGCGACTCGCTTTACCAACACGGGATCGGACAACAGCGCGACAGGAAAGTCGGTGTCACTGTTACGAATGCACGCGTTCTCGAAGAGCAAAGACATCTCACGAGTGCTTGTAAGTTGCGATGCAACGGACTTAGAAAGTCCATAAAGTCTCTGGTAATCGGCAGCGACCTCCCACGGAAGTTCGTGTAGGTCCGCCCTTGTCTCATCTAACCATTCCGTAGTGATCTCTAGTGGCAGCAAATCCGGATCAGGAAAATAGCGATAATCCATCGCATCCTCCTTCGATCGCATCGGGCGTGTCTCGTCTTTGTCGGAATCGTAAAGCCGCGTTTCCTGCACGATTTTTCCGCCGTCTTCCAGGATTTCCATCTGGCGTTTGGCTTCGAATTCTATCGCGCGTTCAAGAAAACGGAACGAGTTGAGGTTCTTGATTTCGCAGCGGGTGCCGAGCGGCTCGCCCGGACGGCGCACCGATACGTTGGCGTCGCAGCGAAACGAGCCCTCCTGCATGTTGCCGTCGCAGATGTCGATCCAGCGCACCAGCGCATGCAGCGTTTTGGCGTAGGCGACTGCTTCGGCCGACGAGCGCATGTCGGGCTCGGACACGATTTCGAGAAGTGGCGTGCCGGCGCGGTTCAGGTCAATCGCGCTAAGCTGCGAGAGGTCCTTGTCGAAACCCACAATCATTTGGCCGGTTACGCCTCGCCCAACCACCCCGCTCAGATTTTCGCCATGTATCAGCTTTCCCGCGTCTTCCTCGAGGTGGGCGCGGGTCAGCTTCACGGTCTTCTCCCCGTCACCGACCACAAAAGTGACAGTACCACCCTCGACGATCGGCAACTCGTACTGGCTGATCTGATAGCCCTTCGGCAGGTCGGGGTAGAAGTAATTCTTGCGCGCGAAAATCGAACGCGGATTGATCTTGCCCCCGACCGCGAGCCCGAAGCGGATCGCGCGTTCGACGGCGCCGCGGTTCAGCACCGGCAGCACCCCCGGCAGCGCGACGTCAACGGCGCACGCCTGGGAGTTGGGGCTCGCGCCGAACGCAGTCGCAGCGCCCGAGAATATCTTCGAGCGCGTCGATAACTGCGCGTGCGTTTCAAGCCCGATTACTGTTTCCCATTTCATGGCGCTTCGCTCCGCACACCGGCTGGCATCTCAAGGAGCGTAGGGTGGATGGAGCACAGCGCAATCCACCAATCCGGAGTGCGGTGGATTCCGGCCGAAACAGCCCGGCCTTCATCAACCCTACGGTGCCTGACGTCTTGGCGGTTCATTACGCTTCTATTCCCTGCGGCATGCGCATATGCCAGCCGGTCACCTGCTGATACTGGTGCGCGACATTCAACATCTTCGCCTCACCGAAATAATTACCGATGAGCTGCAACCCGACCGGATGGTTGCGCTCGCCAAAGCCGCACGGAATCGACATGCCCGGCAGTCCCGCGAGATTGACCGCGATGGTGTAGATATCGGACAGATACATCTGCACCGGGTCGGCGGCTTTCTCTCCGATGTTGAACGCCGTGGTCGGGCTGGTCGGCCCCACGATTACGTCGCATTTTTTGAACGCTTCCGCGAAGTCCTGTGCGATCAGGCGCCGCAGCTTCTGCGCCTTGATGTAATAGGCGTCGTAGTAGCCGTGCGACAGCACATAGGTTCCGATGAGGATGCGGCGTTTTACCTCTGCGCCGAAGCCCTGCGCGCGCGTTTTGCGGTACATATCGAGCAGGTCGGAATATTCGGCAGCGCGGTAGCCATAGCGCACACCGTCAAAGCGCGCCAGGTTGCTCGATGCCTCGGCCGGCGCCAGCACGTAATACACCGGCACCGACAACCGCATGTTGGGAAGCCGCACTTCGACGGGCTCGCAGCCGAGCCGCCTGAGTTCCGCAATCGCTGCATCGATCGCGCCGGCGACGTCCCGCGCGAGACCCTCGGCGAAAAACTCCGCCGGCAAACCGATGCGCAGCCCCTGCAGCGGTTTGGTCAGGTCGCGCGTGTAGTCTTCTGCCCCGCGCTGCAGGCAGGTCGAATCGCGCGCGTCAAATCCGGCCATCACATTCAACATCAGCGCAAGGTCCTCCGCAGTCCTCGCGAATGGCCCACCCTGGTCGAGGCTGGATGCGAAAGCGATCATGCCGTAGCGCGACACCACTCCATAGGTCGGTTTAAGCCCGCATACGCCGCTCAGTGCCGCCGGCTGACGGATGGAGCCGCCGGTATCCGTCCCGGTCGCCGCCGGCGTGAGGCGCGCGGCGACCGCTGCCGCCGAACCGCCCGAACTGCCCCCGGGGACCGCGGCGGTGTCCCAAGGGTTCTTGACCGGGCCATAGAACGAAGTCTCACTGGACGAACCCATCGCGAATTCGTCCATGTTGGTCTTGCCCGCGATCACAGCGCCGGCGCGATTGAAACATTCGATCACGTGCGCATCATACGGCGCGACGAAGTTCGACAGGATTTTCGAACCGCAGGTGGTAAGCCAGCCCCTGGTACAAAAAATATCCTTGTGCGCGAGCGGAATGCCGGTTAGCGGCCCCGCCTTGCCCTGCGCGATCATTTGATCTGCCATGCCCGCCATCGCGAGGCTTTTTTCTTCATCAACGCTGATGAACGCGTTCAGCGCCTTACCCAGCGTATTGATTCTCTTGAGGAAGTAACGTGTTACCTCAACGCTGGACACGCGCTTGGCGGCCAAATCTGCGGCAAACTGGCGGAGGGTGGAATTCAGCATTGGATTGAGGCGTTAATGGGCCGAAGGAGGACCCGTTGAGGCCCCACCCTTCACCCTTCACTCAATGACCCTGGGCACCAGGTAAAAGCCGGCCTCGACCCGGGGTGCAATCGACTGGAAGAGTGCGTGCTGGTCACCCTCAGTCACCGCGTCCTCGCGCAACCGCAGCATCAAATCCTGTGCATGCGCCATCGGTTCGACGCCATCGGTATCGACTGCCTGCATCTCCCCGATCAGTCGGAAGATACCGGAAAGTTGACCAAGCATCTGCTCGGCCTCGTGCGGCGAAACCTCGATGCGGGCGAGGTGCGCAATGCGTTTCACGTCGTCCAGAGTTAGTGCCATAAGTTGTGCATTTTGCTTAGAAATTCAGGCGCAATAGAGTATCATGGAACGCTGATTTCGAAAATTTTCCTCATTAGGCGAAAACGGTATGTTCGGTTTTTTGAGCGGTTACTTCAACAACGATCTTGCCATCGATCTCGGCACGGCCAACACCCTGATCTACGTGCGCGGCAAGGGCATCGTGCTCAACGAGCCGTCGGTGGTCGCGATCCGGCAGGAAGGCGGGCCGAATGGCAGGAAAGTCATTCAGGATGTCGGACTTGCGGCGAAACTAATGCTCGGCAGAACGCCCGGCAGCATCAGCGCGATTCGACCGATGAAAGACGGCGTGATTGCCGATTTTACCGTTACCGAGCAGATGTTGAAGCATTTTATCAAGAAGGTGTACGACACAAGGTTTTTCTGGCCGAGCCCGCGCATCATCATTTGCGTGCCTTGCGGCTCGACTCAGGTCGAACGTCGCGCGATCCGTGAATCGGCGATCGGCGCGGGCGCGTCCCGCGTTTATCTGATCGAGGAGCCGATGGCTGCTGCAATCGGCGCCGGCCTTCCGGTCGGTGAGGCCACCGGCTCAATGGTGGTCGACATCGGCGGCGGCACCACCGAAGTCGGAGTTATCTCGTTGGGCGGTCTGGTCTACAAAGGCTCTATACGCGTTGGCGGCGACAAATTGGACGACGCGATCATCAACTATATTCGCCGCAACTACGGCATGCTGATCGGGGAGTCCACCGCCGAGAAAATCAAGCAGGAAATCGGCTCGGCGTTTCCCGGCTCCGAAGTGCGCGAGAAGGAAGTCAAAGGCCGCAATCTTGCCGAGGGCATTCCGCGCAGTTTCACAATTTCCAGCAATGAGATTCTTGAGGCCCTGACCGAGCCGCTTAACAGCATTGTCAGTGCGGTCAAGTCCGCGCTCGAGCATACGCCGCCTGAACTTGCGTCCGATATCGCCGGCAAGGGCCTGGTACTGACCGGCGGCAGCGCGTTGCTGCGCGACATCGACCGCCTGCTGATGGAAGAAACGGGCCTGCCGGTTGTGGTGGCCGACGATCCGCTTACCTGCGTAGTGCGCGGATCCGGCATGGCACTCGAGAAAATGGAAAAACTCCGCAGCATTTTTACCGACGACTGAAATGCGTGAGGGGCCGGTTCACCGGTGATGGTACATATTGCGCCGGAATTCTTTGTCCGCGGTCCCAGCGCATTCGCCCGCCTGTTGTTGTGCTCACTGCTGTCGGTGGCGCTGCTGATCCTCGACGCGCGCTACGGCTATCTCGACGGCGTGCGCCGGGTCGCCGCCATCGTTATCTATCCCTTGCAGCGGCTTGCCGGCGCCCCAGGCGCGATGCTCAACCACATCGGTGACGTTTTCGCCACACGATCGGCGTTGCGCACGGAAAACGCGCAACTTTCCGCCCAACACCTGCAAGACGCGCTTAACCTGCAGAAATACCAGGCGCTCGCCGCGGAGAACGCACATTTGCGCGATCTGCTTGCAATGCGCCAGCGCCTTGCCGAGGGCGCGATTGCCGCCGAGGTGCTTTACTCCGGACGTGATCCGTTCATGCAAAAAATCATCGTCGACAAAGGCACGCGGCAGGACATCAAGGCCGGCCGGCCGGTGTTCGGCGCGATGGGCGTTATCGGCCAGGTGACTCGTGTTTATCCGTGGCTTTCGGAAGTCACGCTGATCACCGACAAATCGCAGGCGGTATCCGTGCAGAACCTGCGCAACGGGCTGCGTGCGCTTCTCGGCGGGACCGGCGACAACAGTCAGCTCGAACTCAGGTTCGTTCCGCTCAGTGCGGATTTCGAGCGTGGCGACGAGCTGGTGACCTCCGGCATCGATGGTGTTTATCCGCGCGGACTGCCGGTCGCCGTCATCACCCAGGTCGAGCGTAGTGCTGCCTATCAGTTCGCGCAAATCACGTGCAAGCCCGCAGCCGGCGTCGCGAGTCACGGTCAGGTGCTGATTCTGGACCGGGATATTGAAATGCCGGAGCGGCCGGCCGCAGGAAGAAAACCCGTGTTACCGGCGAAATCGCGCAAGGGCGGCTGATGCGGCCGCGCGACATCGCGCCACAGGAAATTCTGCCGCCGGTCAAATCGGCGTTCGTCGCGTTCACGCTGATTGCGGCGCTGACCGTCAATTTGCTGCCGTGGTCAGGCTTGCTGCTCATCGTGAAACCCGACTTTGTGGCGTTGCTCGTGCTCTACTGGTGCCTCCATCAGCCGCGCAGGATCGGTTTCGCCGCGGTCTGGCTGATGGGGCTGACGATGGACATAGCCGACGGCAGCTTGTTGGGTCAGCATGCGCTTGCCTATTCTCTGCTCGCTTTTGCCGGCATTGTGCTGCATCGCCGCGTGCCGATGTTCGCCATGAAAGTCCAGGTTCTTCACGTGATCCCGATCTTGATATTGAACGATCTGGTGGTATTGGCGATCCGCAGTCTTGCTGGCGCCGATTTCCCGGGCTTCGGTTATTTCTCCGGCAGTCTGATTGCCGGGGCGCTGTGGCCTGTGACGTGTATCCTGCTCAAGCTGCCACAGCGGTTCAGGGATTCTCAATCCTGACGATGCCGGAATTAACCATCAATTCTGGCGTCGAGCTCAGGAACTCACGCCTCGAGATCCATCGTTTCCGCCAGCGTCTGGCGATAGCGTCCGGCGTCGTGCTTTTCATTTTTGTGCTGCTGTTCGCGCGCTTTTTCTACCTGCAGGTGATACAGCATAAGCACTACAACACGCGCGCCGAAGCGAACCGGATTTCGATAGTGCCGATCGCGCCCAGCCGCGGCATCATCGTCGACCGCAATGGCGTGCCGCTCGCGAACAACTATTCGGCCTATACGCTTGAGATCGTGCCCGGCAGAATTGATGACATCGAGGCGCTGATCGATGATCTCGCAACCGTGATCGAGATCACGCCGAGAGACCGGCGCCGCTTCAAGCGGCTGGTCGAGGAAAGCAGAGGCAACGCAAGCCTCGCGATCCGCACCCGGGTATCCGAGGAAGAAATAGCGATCTTCGCGGCCAATCGCTACCGCTTTCCGGATGTCGAAATCAATGCACGCCTGTTCCGGCAATATCCACAGGCCGAAATGTTCTCTCACGTGGTCGGCCACATCGGGCGGATCAATCAGAGCGAGGTGGGGCAACTCGAAGCCGAAGGGCGCTACGCCAATTACCGCGGCACCGAATACATGGGCAAAACCGGGCTTGAGCAAAGCTACGAAACGAATCTGCATGGCACCACCGGCGTCGAGGAGGTCGAGGTCGATTCCGGCAGCCGCGCGGTGCGTACACTGACGCGCTCGGCGGCGGTGTCCGGCAATAATCTGGTGTTGAAGCTCGACGCCAAGCTGCAGGAAGCGGCCTATCGGGCATTCGGCGAGCACCGCGGCGCGCTGGTCGCGATCGATCCCGCGAACGGCGGGGTGCTCGCGTTCGTCTCCAAGCCAGGCTTCGATCCCAACCTGTTCGTCGACGGCATCGATCCAGCCAGCTGGAAAGATCTCAACGATTCGATCGATCGGCCGATGGTCAACCGCGCGCTCGCCGGCACCTATCCGCCGGGCTCGACCATCAAGCCCTACATGGCGCTCGCGGCGCTCACCCTGGGCAAGCGCCGACCCGAGCAGGGCATCAATGATCCGGGGTATTTCAGGCTGGGCGATCATACCTTCCGCGACCAAAAGGTCGGCGGCCACGGCGTCGTCGACATGTACAAATCGATTGTGGAATCGTGCGACACCTACTACTACCAGCTCGCCAATGACCTCGGCATCGACAATATTTCCAATTTCCTGCGGGTGTTCGGTTTTGGCAGTCACACCGGCATTGATATCAATGGCGAGTCGGCGGGCATCCTGCCGTCGCAGGAATGGAAAATGCGGCGCTTCAAACAGAAATGGTACGCGGGAGAGACCATCAGCGTCGGTATTGGCCAGGGATACAACGCCTTCACACCACTGCAGCTGGCACAAGCGATCGCAGCGATTGCCAGTGACGGCGTGGTGTACCGGCCGCACATCGTTGACTATATCGAAAACTCCGTCACGCGCGAGCGCACCACAGTCAAATCGCAGCCGTTGCGCACGCTGGATCTCAAGCCCGAGCATCTGGGAGTGGTCAAGCAGGCGCTGGTCGGTGTCAATCGGGAAGGCACCGGGGCCCGCGTTTTTGCGGGTGCGCAGTATGTGAGTGCCGGTAAAACAGGCACCGCACAGGTGATTGCGATCAAGTCGAACGAAAAGTACGTCGAGAGCCGGGTCGCAGAGCGCCATCGCGACCATTCGCTGTTCGTTGCCTACGCGCCGGTCGATGATCCGAAGATCGCGCTGGCGGTGGTCGTCGAAAACGCCGGTTTTGGCGCGCGCGCGGCCGCGCCGATAGCGCGCCAGGTGCTCGATTACTACCTGCTCGGCAAGCAGCCGGCTGCGCTCAACCCTCCCCAGGGACCGCGGTGATGACCCCGAAAATCAAGCGTGCTGCACGCGTTCTTACGGCACACGTCGACGCCCCGCTGCTCAGTGCAACCCTGCTGCTGATGGCACTCGGACTGGTCGTGATATTCAGCGGTTCAAACCAGAGCCTGCCACGGGTTGCGTCGCAGGCGTTCAACATGCTGGTTGCGCTGGGCGTAATGTATGCATTTGCAAATATCCCGCCGCATTACCTGATGCGTATCGCGCTGCCGCTTTACGTGCTGGGCGTACTGCTGCTGGTGGGCGTGGCGCTGTTCGGCGACGTCCTTCATGGCGCGCGGCGCTGGTTGTATGTCGGCGTAACCCGTATCCAGCCGTCCGAACTCATGAAAATCGCACTACCTCTGATGCTGGCATGGTACTTTGAACACCACGCAACAACGCTGAGCACGCGCAATTATTTGATTGCCACGGTTCTGTTGATTATTCCAGTTGCGCTGATCGTGCGCCAGCCTGATTTGGGCACGGCGGTGTTGATTTCCGCCGCCGGCTGCTTCACGCTTTTTCTTGCCGGCATGTCGTGGCGCATCATCGTCGGCCTCGCAACGGCGGGACTTTGTGCAATTCCGCTGGTGTGGCCGATGCTGCACGATTATCAGCGGCAACGCATACTGACGCTGTTCGACCCGGCTCAGGATCCGCTCGGTTCCGGTTACCACACCATTCAATCGACGATCGCAATCGGCTCCGGCGGAATCTTCGGCAAGGGCTGGCTGCAGGGTACCCAGACCCGTCTCGATTTCATTCCTGAGCGCACTACCGATTTTATTTTCGCGGTCTACTCCGAGGAGTTCGGCCTGATGGGCAACCTGCTGCTTTTGGTTCTGTTTCTGCTGGTGATAGCGCGTGGCGCGGTAATCGCCGGCACTGCGCCGACGCCGTTCACGCGGTTGCTGGCCGGCGCGATTACGCTGACGTTCGCGACCTACGCATTCGTCAACCTGGGCATGACGAGCGGCGTGCTGCCGGTGGTCGGAGTCCCGTTGCCGCTGATAAGCTATGGCGGAACTTCGCTGGTGACCATCTGTCTTGGATTGGGGGTTCTGATGAGCATACAGACGCACAAAAAACTGGTGCAATCGTGACTTCGAGAGGCCCAATGCGAGAAGCGGGAAGCGGTACTTGCGCGCGACATTTCCTTCCGCGCCGCTGCCGCTTTTTTGCAATCCGTGCAACCGCGCTGTTGCTTGCGGTTGCGCTTGCCGGCTGCGGTAGCGTGAGCATGCGTGATTCACCGGTGCCGTCCGCCCCGCGCGCGGGCGGTTATTATCTCAACGACGGGCCGCACGCCAATCCTCCGGCGAATCTCGACCAGGTCCCCGACGCAGTCGCAAAGCGCGAGCCGTTGCGCCGGGCGACGATGCGGCCCTACACCGTGATGGAGCGACATTACGTGCCGATGACGCAGCTTGCGCCGTACAAGGCACGCGGCGTCGCGAGCTGGTACGGTCGCCGCTACCACGGACAGAAGACCGCGTCAGGCGAAATCTACGACATGTACGCAATGACGGCGGCGCACACGATATTGCCGATCCCTAGCTACGCGCGCGTCACCAATCTCTCCAGCCGGAAGTCGGTCGTGGTTCGGATCAACGACCGCGGACCGTTTCACGCGGACCGCTTGATCGACCTGTCGTATACCGCAGCCTACAAGCTCGGGGTGCTGGGCGGCGGCAGGTCGCTGGTCGAGGTGGAGGCTATTATTTCCGACGCGGAAATTGCGGGAAGAGCACCCGTGCCGGTGGTGGCAGAGGCGCAGTCGGCTGCGCCCGGTCCGGGCAAGGGATCGGGCGGCGCCGCTACACCGGAGTCGCTGCCGGCCGCGAATGTCGCCGGCAGCGTCTATCTGCAGCTCGCCGCGTTCGGCTCGCAGGACAATGCCGAAAGCTATCTGACGCGGCTGCGCGCGCAGATCGAATGGCTGGGGCCGGCGCTGCACGTCTATCCCAGGGACGGGTTATTCCGTGTGCACGCCGGGCCGTATGCGAATCAGGCCGAAGCGCGCGCTGCGGCGGGGCGCATCAGTCAGGCGCTGGGAATAGAGCCGATGGTGCTCATGAGGTAAACAGGGCGGGCAGGGGCAACCCCATACCGCGCGCCCCGGCCCATTACCCTTCACGCCTCACGGTGAAACGGGCCCGATCATGCCGGCTACAACACGTAGCGCGCCAGATCTTCGCTCTGCGCGAGTTCCTTGAGCCTGGCGTCGACGTAAGCAACGTCGATGACCAGGGTTTCGCCCGCGTGTTTTGCCGCGTTGAACGATACCTCCTCGAGCAGCTTTTCCATCACCGTGTAAAGCCGCCGCGCGCCGATGTTTTCAGTGCTCTCGTTGACCTGCCACGCAATTTCGGCGAGACGCTTGATCGCGGCCGGCCGAAACTCGATCTTCACGCCTTCGGTTTCAAGCAATGCCGCATATTGGCGCGTCAGGCAAGCGTCGGTGTTGGTGAGTATCTGCTCGAAGTCGGCAACCGTGAGGCTGGCAAGCTCGACGCGAATCGGAAATCGCCCCTGCAATTCCGGAATCAGATCGGACGGCTTGGCCAGATGGAACGCGCCGCTCGCGATGAAAAGGATGTGGTCAGTCTTGATCATGCCGTAGCGGGTCGAAACCGTCGTGCCTTCAACCAGCGGCAGCAGGTCGCGCTGAACGCCCTGACGCGATACCTCGGCGCCCGAAACTTCACTGCGGCTGGTGATCTTGTCGATCTCGTCGAGAAACACGATGCCGTTCTGTTCGACATTGCTGACCGCGCGCGCCTTGAGATCATCGTCGTTGACGAGTTTCGCCGCCTCTTCCTCCATCAGCAGTTTCTTCGCTTCGCGAATCTTGAGCTGGCGCGTTTTACGCCGCGCGCCGCCGAGATTCTGGAACATGCCCTGGATCTGAGTAGTCAGATCCTCCATGCCGGGTGGAGCGAAGATTTCCATGTGTGCCTGTGGCGCCGCAATTTCAATCTCGATTTCCTTGTCGTCGAGCTCGGCTTCGCGCAGCTTCTTGCGGAATTTCTGCCGCGTCGCGTTGTCGTTCTCACTCGCCGGGACAGAGCCATCACGCGCCGCCGGCAAAAGCACGTCAAGGATACGTTCCTCGGCCTGATCCTCGGCCTGATGGCGGACCTTGCGTGTCGCCTGCTCGCGCGTTTGCTTGATCGCGGTTTCGACCAGATCGCGGATGATGGTGTCGACATCGCGCCCGACGTAGCCGACTTCGGTGAATTTGGTCGCCTCGATCTTGATGAACGGCGCGGCCGCAAGCCGCGCCAGCCGGCGCGCGATTTCGGTCTTGCCCACGCCAGTCGGTCCGATCATCAAAATATTTTTTGGCGTGATTTCCTGGCGCAGCGGCTCCGCCACCTGCTGCCGGCGCCAGCGGTTCCGCAGCGCGATCGCGACCGCGCGTTTCGCGGCATCCTGCCCGATGATGTGCTTGTCCAGTTCGTGGACGATTTCCTGGGGGGTCATTTGAGACATGGCGTCTACTTGTGAAGGGGGAAGGGACGCATTCACCCTTCACTCAAGAATTTCGATCACGTGCTGCTGGTTGGTGTAGATGCACAGGTCGCCGGCGATGGTCAGCGCATGCTTGACGATCTCCTCCGGCGGCATCGCAGTATGCTCGAATAGTGCGCGCGCCGCGGCCTGGGCATACGGTCCGCCGCTGCCGATCGCCACCAGCCCCTGCTCGGGCTCGAGCACGTCGCCGTTGCCTGAGATGATCAGCGAGCTCTGGCTGTCGCATACCACCAGCATCGCCTCGAGCCGGCGCAGCATGCGGTCGGTGCGCCAGTCCTTGGCGAGTTCGACCGCCGAGCGCAGCAGGTTGCCCTGGTGCTTCTCGAGTTTGGCCTCGAAGTGCTCGAACAGCGTGAACGCGTCCGCGGTGCCGCCGGCAAAGCCGGCGAGTATTTTGTCCTCGTACAAGCGCCGCACTTTGCGCGCGCCGGCTTTGAGCACCACTTTGCCGAGTGTGACCTGGCCGTCGCCGCCAAGCGCGACGCGCCTGCCGCGCCGCGCCGAAAGAATGGTCGTGCCGTGAAATTGCTCCATGCATGGGCCCGATCGTTGAATGAACGGGCTATTATACTGTCGTTGACTGCTTCAGCCGAAGCGCCTGCGAGCAGAATGCGAATACGATCACGGCAAGCGCCGTCATCACCCACACGATCGCGGGGCCCGAAGGCCAGTCCGACCAGGCCGACACGACGAGGCCGAGCGCGTAGCCTGCCGCACCGAGCGCGTAACCGACAGTGAGACGGTGGCGCACCAAGCGCCGCGTCGCAAGCGCCGGCACGATCAGCGTCGTGAACACGAGATAGAGGCCGACCAACTGCACGGAAGCCGTGACCGCGCACGCGAACAGCAGATAGAAACCGACGCTGCCGAGGCGCTCGCCGAGCGCGAACCAGATCAGCAGAATCACGCCGTAAGCCAGCGCGACGGGCGCGAGCCGCCCCGGGCTCACCCACAAAATCTGTCCGACCAGCAATTCTTTCAGGTGCTCGGCGCCATGCGGGTTGCTCGCCAGCACGATCAGCGCGCCGCTTGCCGCAAGAATGAAAGTGACACCGATCACCGCTTCCTGCACTTCGGGCCAGTGCTTTTCGGTCCACGTCAGCAGCAACGCGCCGGCCAGCGCCGCCGTCAGCGCCGAGACCTGCACCGCCCAGCCCTGCGGCTCGAAGCCGAGCCAGTCGGCGCAAATCACGCCGAGACCGGCGATCTGCGCGATCGCGAGATCGATGAACACGATGCCGCGATTGAGCACCTGGATGCCGAGCGGCACGTGCGTCGCGGTAACGAGCAGGCCGGCGATCAGCGCCGGCCACAGGATGCCGATGTCAATGCCCGCCAGGTTCATTTTGCAACCACCAGCAGCCGCGCCAGGGTGTCGTCATACAGGCTGAACAAATCCCTGGCCTTGTCGCTACCGCCCACCGTAAACGGCAGCGTGACCGCCGGGATTTTGGCATTTTGCGACAGCCACTCTGCCGCACGCGGATCGTTGTAGGCGGAACGCACTACCGCCTGCGCCGGATCCCTGGCCAGCCGCGCCAGCAGTTCGCTCATATGCGCCGCGGTCGGCGGCAATCCCGGCTTTGGCTCCAGGTTGCCGATTTCGCGTATGCCGAGCCACTGGTTGAGGTACGACATGTTCTTATGATAACCGACGACCGCAATCCCCCTGAGCGGTGCGGCCTCCTTCTCCCAGCGCGCGATCGCCTGCTGCCAGCGGTCGAGGAACGCCTTGGAGCGTGCGCGGTAATGACCGGCTTCCGGCGGATCGAGCTGCGCCATGCGTTCGTTCAGGGCGGCGGCGATCTTCGCGATATTGCGCGGGTCGAGGTGGATGTGCGGGTTGCCGCCCGGATGCACGTCGCCCTGGGAACGGTCGACCAGCGTCGGTATTTCCAGCAGCACTACCTGCCGCGCGGCTTCAAAATATCCCGGCTGTCCGTTTCGTATCTTCGGATTGCCGGACTGCGTCAACACCAGCGGCAGCCAGCCGACTTCGAGATCGGCGCCGGTACATACCACCAGATCGGCGCTGCGCGCGCGCGCGATCAGGCTCGGCCGTGCCTCGATGTGGTGCGGGTCCTGCAGTGCGTTGGTCGCAACGTAAATATTCGCCTTGTCGCCGCCAAGCTCCTTCGCGAGCGCGCCCCACTCCGGCGTGCACGCAAAGACGTTGAGCGCGGCGAATGCCGGCGGCGCGGCAAACCACAGCGCCGCGGAAATCAACACTCCAAGCCAGTTCATGATCGCATCATCCTTTTCGGGAATTTTCAGCATCAGAATTTGTGAGCGCCATGCGCACCCAGGCTGTAGATGTACTGCACGAAAACCTGGTTGTCGGTCACGCCCCGCCGCGATTTGTCCGACGCTAACTGCAGCCGGACGCGGCTGAACTCGGTCGGGCTCCAGTCGAGCATTAACGTGTTGCGCGTCGGGCTGTGATTGGCGAGCACCGGAAAATTGGCGGCGGTCGGCCCCAGCCCGTTGTTGACGATGCCGTTGCTCAACGTGCCGTAGCGCAATGCGTCGTAGCGGTAACCGACGCGCCATTGTGGATAAAATTGCCACACGCCCTGCAGATACCACCCCGATTGATCGGTCACGAAAGAATCAGTGAACGTCACACCGAACTGCGGTACCGTCTGCGCGGTGTCGTCATAGGTCAACCTGCCGTCCTGCTTCAACCGAAAATACTCACCCTGCAGTTTGAGGTTGTTGTAGCGCGGGTTGCCGTTCGGCGCCCACTTGAGCACGCCGTCAACCGCCCACAATTTGGCGCTACCGCTGAAGCTGTTGGTCACTGCGCCGCCAAGCGAGTCGGTGTCCTGGTAGCTGCGCGCGTTGGGAGATGCCTTCAGATACGACACGCCGGCGCGCCAGGCGGTACTGGCGCCGATGTCGCCGCCGAGGTGCCCGAAGAGCGCGCTGCCGCCGACGCCGTTCTTGTTGCGGTCGCTGCCGGGAAACTGATCGCCGGCGCTCAACTCGGCACCCAGTTCCATGAACAGGTCCGTCGGCGCGACCCACTTGAGCTGCAACCCGTCCTGCTTGAGCTGATTGCCGAGAAACGTCTTGTATGCCAGCGGCGCGTCCTGGAAGTCCCATGCATGCTGGTGCTGCTCGTTCTGATAGCCGATGCCGGAAAAAAAGCGTCCGCCCCTGAGCGTAAAACCCTGCGGCAACGCGAGCGTCTGGAAATACGCTTCCTCGACCGAGATTCCGCCTTCGGGCGCGAGCGCGGCGATCGCAACACCCCGGAAATACGGATCGATGTTCGCCGTCATGTTGAGTTCGGTTTCTGCCAGCCCGAAACTGCGCTTGGGCGGTCCGACTTCGCCACCCGACGGCACGAAACCCGTGATCTGGAACCGGTTCGGGTCTTGCGATGTTCTGGCGTAAGTGCCTTGCAGGATCAGTGACACTGCCGGGTTGAAAGCATTCTCGCCACTGCGAGCCGATGCGGCCTGAGCCGTGGCGGTTTCCGCCCTGGCGGCGGTTTGTTCGGCTTTGCTTGCGGCTGTTTCCGCCTTGCCGGCGTTGGCCTCCGCTTCGGAAAGCCGCTTTTCGAGAGTCTGGATGCGTTTCTCGTACGCATCCTTCATTTGCCTGATTTCCTCGCGGATTTTCGCGAGCTCGGCGTCCTGCGCAAGCGCCGGGCCTGCATATGCGAGAGCAATCGCCGCAGCGATTAAATTTCGTTTGAACACTTGACTTCTCCTCTAAACACAAAGGGACACGGCAACTGCTGTCAGCAGTTGCCTCCAATGCGATTTCAGAGGAGAACGGGGGGGTCGCGCGAAGCGGGGATGACTGAAGTTACAGGAGAAGCGAAAGAAGGCAGGCTGACGCCGCGTTCGACTGTATTGGCCGCAATCCGCAGCGCCGGCATTGCCGGGTTGATCGAACCGAGAATTTCGGCAAAAGCAACGTGGAAGTCGCACAGCTCGGACGGTGATTTCTGCTTGCCGTCATCGTGCTGCTGCGATCGAACCGGCAGCTGGTCCTGCAGGTCCCGTATCTGGTGCGTGAGCGCGCCATGCTGAGCCGCGAGCAGCAACGCCGCCAGCATCATCTGCAATAAACCGCGCTTCAGAAACATTTCGTCATGCCTGCCTGTGGCCGATAACCGCTCAGTCTGCGCAGATTAGAGCACAGCGCAGGACAGGTTGCAAAAACCGCCGCTATTGGCGTTAGCGGGTGCTATATACTCTTCAGACCCGTTTGCCGCGCAACCGCGATTGCGTCATGAAGCAGGTCTTGTTGCTGTTGATCAAGTGCTACCAACTTTGCTTCAGCCCGTTTTTCAGCGGGCAGTGCCGGTTCTACCCGAGCTGCTCGGCGTACGCGGCCGAGGCGATTGACACTCATGGTGCATTGCGCGGCACGTGGCTCGCCGTCAGGCGCGTGCTGCGCTGCCATCGGTGGCATCCCGGCGGCGTTGATCCGGTACCGCCGGCGCGTTAAGTCCCGCCTGCCACGCGGCAGATAAATCCTTTCAGGTACTCGCCTTCGGGAAAATTGAGCGCAACCGGATGATCGGCTCCGGCGCTCAATTGTTCGACGATGTACGCGTCGACGTTGGCGTCGAGCGCGGCGCCGGCGACGATCTTCTGGAACAACTCGCGCGAAACACCGCCCGAGCATGAAAATGTAAACAGCAATCCGCCGGGACGCAGCAGCTTGAACGCAAGCAGGTTGATGTCCTTGTAGGCGCGCGCGGCTTTTTCCGCGTGTGCCGCCGTTGGCGCGAATTTCGGCGGATCGAGTACGACGAGATCGAAGCTACGCGCCTGGTCACGCAGCTTGCGTAGCAGTTGGAACACGTCGCCCTCAATGCACTCGGCTTGCGGCAGCCGGTTCAGTGCCACATTGCGCGTGAGCAGTTCGAGCGCCGGGCCCGAGCTATCGATCGCAGTTACCTTCGCTGCGCCGCCGGCCAGCGCATTGACGGTGAAGCCGCCGGTATAGGCAAAACAATCGAGCACTTCGCGTTTTTCGGCGAGTCCGCGCAAACGCAGCCGGTTATCACGCTGATCAAGATAAAAACCGGTCTTGTGACCATGCGCAACATCGACTTCGAACCCGATGCCGGCTTCGTCAACCCGCACGCGTGCCGGCGGAGGTTGGCCGCGCAACAGCCCGACTCTGGGTGCGATTCCCTCCAGCGCCAGCACGTCCGAGTCCGAGCGCTCGAAAATCGTTGCGGGCTGAACCACGGCTTCGATGGCATCAGCGATCGCGTCGCGCCAGCGTATCGCGCCGGCGCTCGACAGCTGCAGCACCACGATCCCGCCGTAGCGGTCGATTACCACGCCCGGCAGGCCGTCCGACTCGGCGTGCACCAGCCGCACTGAATCGGCAAAAGCGTCCCTCATCCCCATCCCTTCTCCCGGGGGGAGAAGGGTGTTCCCTCTCCCCCCGGGAGAGGGCGGAGGGTGAGGGAAACCGCCGCGCGTTGATAACAGATGATCACGCTGTGAAACCGCCCGCTCGACATGTTGGCGAAAAAACGCTGTGTCGATTTCGCGCTGTTCCCAGTCCCACACGCGCGCGACGATTTGTGAATTGGGACTGAACGCGGCCACCGCCAGAAATTCGCCGTCGCTGCTGTAAATCCCGATGGTCTCCCCGGTTTCGGGTTCACCGCGGAGCTTTGCTACTGCCCCGGAAAACACCCATGGGTGGCGGTGCTTGAGCGATTTCTCGCGGCCGGACTTGAGAACTATTCGATGCATGTTTTGACCGCCAGATACAGACACAGCAACGCCCAACCGGCTATGACTGCATCGATTTCGCAATTGCGGCGTGCGGTACAGCGCGCAATATAATCAGCCGCAGAAGTGCCGGCGGGACTACAATGGAGCCATCCCCGGAAAGGGAAACGAATTATGAAACCAAAAATCACTGCAGCGTGGGAACAGCTAGGCGCCGTCGGCGGTGCGCGCAATGACTCATCGAAGTGGACCGAAGACCGCTCCACACTGTGGGTCACGCTCTGGTCCGACCGGATGAAGCGCGTTAAAAGCGGTGTCTATCGCTATACCCTGTGCGACGAGAAGGATCTTGAGCGCAACACCGGCGCCCGCCATCATGCCAACGTTCATGAAGCGATTGAGCGCGGCGTGTCCATGCGCGGGTTTCTGGTGTGGCCCAAGAAGGAACTCAATGCCCAGGGTCAGCACGGGGTCGAGGATGCGGACCCGACGCGGCAATACGGCGTCGAAGTCGAAAGCCGCGACGGCAACCATATCGTGGCGTTACTCAGAGGGTTGCCGCAGGAAAAATAACGGAGCGTGTCGGCACGTCATTTCCTGGGCAGGTAAAGATCGGTAATCGATCCTTCGGCGATTTCGGCGGCGAAGAGCACGGTTTCCGACAACGTCGGATGGGGATGGATCGTAAGCCCGATATCCGCCGCATCCGCGCCCATCTCAAGCGCGAGCACAGTTTCAGCGATCAGTTCGCCGGCGTTCACGCCGGTTATGCCGGCGCCGATAATGCGCCGGGTGTGCTTGTCGAACAGCAGCTTGGTCATGCCTTCGTCGCGACCGGTGGCGAGCGCGCGACCGCTTGCGGCCCACGGAAAAACCGCTTTTTCGTACGCGATGCCCTGTGCTTCGGCCATGTTTTCGGTAACTCCCATCCACGCGATTTCAGGGTCGGTATAGGCAACTGACGGGATTGTGCGCGCATCGAACGCGACCTTGTGCCCCGCGATGACCTCGGCGGCGAGCTTGCCCTGGTGCGTTGCTTTGTGCGCGAGCATGGGTTCACCGACAATGTCGCCGATGCCGAATATGTGCGGCACGTTGGTGCGCATTTGGCGGTCGACCGGTATAAAGCCGCGTTCATCGACTTGTACGCCCGCTGCGTCCGCCTTGATCTCGCGCCCGTTGGGACGGCGCCCGACCGACATCAGCACGTAATCGAAGGTGTCGCTGGCGGGCGAGCCGCCGCCTTCGAAGGTGACTTTCAATCCGTTCGCGGCGGGCTCGATTTTCGCAACGCGGGTCTTGAGGCGGATATTTTCGTAGCGCTTCTCGATACGCTTTGCGAGCGGCCGCACCAGATCGCGGTCGGCGCCGGGAACCAGGCTGTCCAGTAACTCGACCACGGTGATTCTGGTACCGAGCGCATCGAACACGGCAGCCATTTCAAGGCCGATGATGCCGCCACCGATCACCAGCAGCCGCTGCGGCACTTCCGGCAGCGCGAGCGCGCCGGTCGAGTCGATCAGGCGCGGGTGGTCGTAGGGAAAGCCGGGGATGCGCGTGACGCTTGATCCGGCAGCGATGATACAGGTATCGAACGACACCGTCTTGATGCCTTCGGGGGTCTCGACCCGCAGCGTGTGCGGCGATGCAAATTCCCCCTTGCCCTGGACTACGACAACGTTGCGCTTTTTGGCGAGCCCGGCAAGCCCCTTGGTGAGTTTGCCGACCACCCCGTCTTTCCACGCGCGCAGCTTGTCGATTTCAATCTTCGGCTTGCCGAACGTTACGCCGTTGTGTGCCAATTCGTCGGCTTCGGTGATGACCTTGGCGACGTGCAGCAGCGCTTTCGAGGGAATGCAGCCGACGTTCAGGCACACCCCGCCCAAAGTCGGATAGCGTTCGATCAGCACGACTTTCCTGCCGAGATCCGCAGCGCGGAATGCCGCGGTATAGCCGCCGGGCCCGGCGCCGAGCACCACGATCTCGGCGTGGATGTCGCCGCGTTCCGGGGGAGGTGAGGCGAGAGGCGTAACCGGCGCCGCCGCAGGCGCGGGCTTTGCCGGTGCGGCGGGAGATTTCACGGCGGACGCCGCAACCGCAGCCGTATCCGCGGCATCGAGCGTGAGTATCAGCGTGCCCTGGGAAACCTTATCGCCGACGTTTATCTTGATCTCTTTGACGATACCGGCCGTCGGCGAGGGCACTTCCAGTGCGGCCTTGTCGGATTCGAGCGTGATCAGCGGGTCTTCCGGCGCGACGCTGTCGCCGGGCTTGACCAGGATTTCGATGATCGGGATATCCTTGAAATCGCCGATGTCGGGGATTCTGACTTCAACTTCGTTACTCATTGTGAAAACCTTTTAAGCTGCCGCGTGTACCGAGCCTCTCGCTCGCTCACGCCGCTCGCAGCATAAACTCTACCTTGACGGCGTCGAAGGGAAACTCTATGCGCCCATCGGATGCGCGGGTCAGCACTCCGGCCTCCAAGAGCGCCGTGATGTCGCCGTGAACGGCCTTCACATCGCGTCCGATGCGACGCGCAGCTTCACGGATCGACAGTGGCCCGGCGCCGCATAGCGCCTTGAGCAACTCCCATCGTTTGGCGGTTAACACCTGCCAAAGCAGCTCAGGAGTGGCGAAGCTAATGCGCGCCGATCTCTCGGGTTTGCCTGTCTCCCAAGCGCGCACAAAGTCCTCCATCGAATCGGGGGGAGTACGCACATCAAGCGTCACGGTTTTCACGGTTCCACCTCGCAATGTCACGTTGGAAATCGGCGATCAACTTGTTCGTCGTCTTGAAGACGTAGGCATTTTCGTTGCCGCCAAAATGCCGATGGTCGCTTTTGCCAGTTTCGTTGTCGTAACGCAAAACACATACTCCGTCCACCACATACGCAAGCCTGGCCATGCGCTACTTGCCGGCTACTGCCAGCAATGCTTTTGGATTGGTATGTGCAATTGTCAGGAGAGTACGTGCGGCACCGCTGGGCTGTTTGCGGCCTTGTTCCCAACCCTGAAGCGTGCGCACGGATACACCAAGCAGCGTGGCGAACTGCGATTGCGACAAACCCGTACGTTCGCGCGCTTCAATTGCGGGTGACAGGACAACCTGGGTCTTTCCAGCTTTCATTTGCCGCACGGACTCAAGCAACTCGGCGGCAAGGTCACCCGCGCGCGTCTTGTTGCGCGTCGGATGCATGGCCTTGTTCGGCTTCCAGTGCGGGTGCAATGATCGGCAGGCTATCGACGTAGAGGGTGTCATAGCTCAGATCGAGCCCCCCGGGCCACTCGATTGAGCCCGCAATGACCCGTACCCCGCGAAAGAGTGCGAGGTCGCGGAGGCGCACGAAAATCCCGCGCCCGAGATACGGTTTCACATCGAATCTCCGGGACTCGCCGTTCTCGAACGAGACTTCCAGCTCGTAGTCGTCCAAAGGATGGACGGATTTGACGTGTGGATTCATGGATCCTCCTATCTTAGCGGGTCGATCTTAAACACCTCTTCGCCGTTGACCGCCAACTCCCAGTCGGCTTGGAGTTCGTCATGGTGGATCTCGATCCAGGCCTGCACGAGCCTCGCCTTCCCGGAAGGCAGCTCACCAGCCAGCACTTCCCCGTTCACAATCGAAAACACCGCTTCACGGCCGGAGTACTCGGCGTGGAGATGCGGGACATGGTGCTGCTTGTCGTCGAAAAAATACATGCGCACCACGATGCCGTAGAACATGGACAGAATCGGCATGATCAATCTTTATCAAATCCCACCATAGAACGCCGCGCTACACTGGCCCAATGTGGAGCTATCCTGCGTTGCGCGACTTTTTGCGCAGCGTCCGTGTTGAGCGTAGTTTATGGTGCTACTTTTTTATAGCTGACCAATTCTTGCGTGTACAAATTGTAACCATCATCACGCGTAAGTTTTACATTGGCCTTTGCATCGGGTGCGTACCAAAAGGTGTCGTTTTGTCTGCCATTGCTTCCCCGAGAATTTCGGTAATATCCACGGTGCTCGATCTTGAAAGCCATAAACTTACCGGCTGGAACAGTCACCTCTTCATGGGCAACCACAGCAACATCCTGTTGTGTATTACCTGTAACTCCGTCGGCTCTAGTCCAGTCGCTTTCGTAAGCCCATTTCTTGCCGACCTCCAATGGCCAAACACGCCAAGGCTTGGCTGACGGAATACCGAGGAAGTCTTCTGATATTTGACGGTTTCTAATTCCATTGGAAAACTGGAGGATGCCGTCGATTTTTACCACTGTGCGAGAGAATCTTCCTTCTTCCTGTTTTGTGCGGTCGTCTATCCGCCTCCATTCCCATTTATCGCCAACGTTGAAACTACTGAGGGCGGGTATCTCAGCAGTTTGCGCTTGCGAAATCGCCGGTACGGAAAGGCAGATGATTGCAGCAACAAATCGAGTAACCGAGTTCATGTTTATCCTTTTCCCGGAGGCGGCAAGAGAGGCGTTGCCACAGCGCCATAACTTGTAATTAGTTGACAAAAATTAATCGGCAGATTAGTTGACACGTTTCGTCCAGCCATTCTCTATTACCTTAATCATACCCAGTCATCTTTTCCACTGATCCCAACGTTACGCCGGATAAGGCTCCCGCGCAATTCTGCGTTGAACTGTCAGAGGGGCACATGAATGACCATGACATACAAGGGATGCAGGCGCCAATGGCACTACCTTAAGGCGGCGAGCATTGCGGACTCCCTCCCCCGCACGCGGGGGAAGGAACCTTAAGGTAGTGCCATTGGCCCCGGTGTCCTCTGTGGCAAAGATTTCAGGTTCTGATCTGCCCATCACCGAACACTACCCACTTCAGCGACGTCAATCCTTCGAGCCCGACCGGCCCGCGAGCATGCAGCTTGTCGGTGGAGATGCCGATCTCGGCGCCCAACCCGTATTCGTAACCGTCAGCGAAGCGCGTCGAGGCGTTGACCAGCACCGAGCTCGAATCGACTTCGCGCAGGAAGCGTTGCGCGCGCGCCTTGTCCTCGGTGACTATCGCATCGGTATGCTGCGAGCCGTAGCGGGCGATGTGGTCGATGGCCTGATCGAGCCCGTCGACGACGCGTACCGACAGAATCGCGGCGAGATACTCGGTGTACCAATCCTCCTCGGTCGCTGCCTTGATCTGCGGCACCTCGGAGCCGAAGGCGGAGCGTAAAATCCGCAACGCCGCTTCGTCGCCGCGCAGCTCGATGCCCTTGTCGAGATAAATTTTCGCAAGCTTCGGCAGCACCCGGTCGGCGATGCCGCGCGCTACCAGCAGCGTTTCCATCGTGTTGCAGGTGGCAAGGCGCTGGGTCTTCGCGTTATCGGCAATGCGGATGGCTTTCTCGGGGTCGGCTTTGTCGTCGATGTAGACGTGGCACACGCCGTCAAGATGTTTGATCATCGGGATGCGAGACTCCTGCATAACGCGCTCGATCAGACCCTTGCCGCCGCGCGGCACCAGAATATCCACGTATTCATTCATGCGCATCAGTTCACCAACCGCGGCGCGATCAGTAGTGGCAATCACCTGCACCGCCGTTTCGGGCAGTCCGGCGCTTCGAAGCCCTTCGTGCACGCATGCGGCGATTGCTTGATTGGAGTGTATCGCTTCGGACCCGCCGCGCAGGATCGCGGCGTTGCCCGATTTGAGACACAGCCCCGCAGCGTCCGCCGTGACGTTGGGTCGCGATTCGTAAATGATGGCGACCACGCCGAGCGGCACCCGCATGCGTCCGACTTTGATGCCCGAGGACTGTTGCTCGAGATTGGTGATCGCGCCAATGGGATCGGCGAGCTTGACGACTTGCCGCAGGCCGTCGGCCATTTCGGCAATGGTTTTTTCCGTAAGCGTCAGGCGGTCTATCAGCGGCGCGTCAAGTCCGGCTTGGCGTGCGGCGTCGAGGTCCCGGGCATTGGCGTCGAGCAGGCGTTTCGCATCGCGCCCGATCGCCAGCGCGGCGCGCGTCAATGCCTCGTTTTTGGCCGCGGTCTCGGCATTTGCCATCAGCCTGGAGGCCGCCCGGGCCTGCTTGCCGACGCCGATCATGTAATTCTGAATATCCATATGCCTGAGGCGTGAGGCGTGAGGCGTGAGGGGGAAACCCCTCGCAGCCCGTATCCCACGCGGGTTTCGAGGTGATTTTAGCGTGTTTTCCCGGCGGCCGGCCGAGGCATCTGGACGAATCGCAGGCCCAGCCGGAGCAATTCATCCCACACCTCGCCCTTGGCGAGGCCCTTGATCATGCGATCGATAGCGGCGGCATGCAAAATGGCGGACTCGATCTGCGGAGTGGTGAAATGCCCGATGTGGTCGAGGATCAGGTTCTGGCGCTCCGCACCCCAGATGCGCGCCTCGCGCAGCGCTTGCTGCCTGGGCCGGCCGGCGGCAAGTGCCGCCAGAAATTTTCCGACCGCTCGGATTTCTTCAATGATGGCCCATAACACCAACGGTGGCGCGGTGCCTTCTCCCCGCAGGCCGTCGAGCACGCGCGCCAGATGTTGCGCGTCGCCGGCAATGACGGCGTGGGCAAGGTCCGAGACATCGAAACGCGCGACATCGAGCACGGCCTCCTCGATTTGCTCGTAAGCGAGCTTGCCGGGGGGGAACAGCAGCGCAAGCTTCTGAACTTCCTGATACGCGGCAAACAGGTTGCCTTCGACGCGATCAGCGATGAACTCAAGCGCCTCTTCGTCAGCATGCTGCTGCTGTGTCTTAAGACGCCCCGCCAGCCACCCCGGCAGCGCGCTGCGTGCGACCTGCTTCGCCTCGACCATCACACCGGCGGCAGCGAGTGCTGCGAACCACGACGTTTTCTGCGCGCGCCAGTCGACCCCGGGCAGGTAAATCAGCGTCACGGTTGAGGCGGGCAGCCGCGCGCAGAAATCCTGCAGCGCCTGGCCACCCTCGTTGCCGGGCTTGCCGTTCGGAATGCGCAGTTCCAGTATGCGGCGCGACGCGAACAACGACTGCGAATCGCCGCTGATCCCGAGCTGTGACCAATCGAAATGCTGCTCTGCAATCAGCACTTCGCGCTCGTCGTAGCCTGCGGCGCGCGCCATCGTGCGGATGCGATCGGTTGCCTCGAGCGCGAGCAGCGGCTCGTCGCCGAACACGGTGTAAAGAGGCGCGAGCCCGCGCGTGAGATGCTGAGGAAGCTGTTCCGTCGAGAGTCGCATCGATCACGAATACCAGCGGCCTGGCATGCGTTAACTGCCTATCCGCGTGACCTGCAGGCGGCGCACCAGTTGCTGCACGGCGTCGCTTTGCATGTCGCGGTAGAGCAGGGCTTCCTCCTGCTCTTTCGCGATCGCGTCGGCATCGCTGTACGACAGATCGCGCCGCAACAGAATTTCATTCGCTGCTATATGTTCCCGGTTGTTCTGGTCGTAGAGGCGAAACGAAATGCGGTAGCGCAGAGTGATCTCGCGCACGCGTCCGCCGCTGGAGAGCGAGAGGATCGCGCGTTCGCGTCCTTCGGCGAGAATCTGCAGCGTGACTTGCGCGTCTTTCTGATTGCCGCTGATACGGGTCTGGCTGCCGGCGCGCACCGCGCGCGCTAACTGGCTGGCGAACGACGAGGGTCCGCCGGTCTGGATATACATCGATTCGAACGGCAGCGGCGCTGCCCCGCGCAACTGAAAGCCACAGGCAGCCAGCGCCACGCACAGCCCCGCGCCAACGGCCAGGCCGCACGCGCGTGGCGGGAGGCGGAGGGCCGTTTGAACGGCGCCCCAAAATCCCACTGTCGGGTTTTTCACTGGCTGCACCTCACGCATTACTTATCAAACCACTATATTCACCAGACGGCCGGGAACCACCACGATTTTTTTCACCGGTCGGCCACTGATGTGTTTTTGCACATTTGAATTCTGCATCGCCAGCTTCTCGATCTGCTCCCGATCGGCGCCATTCGCCACCCGCATGTCGCCGCGCAGTTTGCCGTTGACCTGCAGCACGACCACGATTTCGTCATCGACGAGCGCGTCGGCATCCGGCTCCGGCCAGGGTGCGGTCAGGATGTCGGCGCCGTAGCCCAGCTCGCGCCACAGTTGGTGCGAGAGGTGCGGCGTAATCGGTGCAAGCAGCCGCAGCAAAATGCTCAGACCTTCGGCGATGATCTCACGCCACGCGGCGGTTGCCGCTCCTTCCGGATGCGGCGCCCGTTCGAGCGCATTGAGAATTTTCATCGCCGCGGACACCACGGTATTGAATTGGAGCCTTGCGAAATCGTAGTTGGCTTGTTTCAATACCCGGTGTACTTCGCCCCGCACCGCGGCCAAGGACGCATCGGCCGCTCCGGCAGGCCGCTCTGCCGGTATCGCGTCCCGCGCGGCCTCAACGTATGCGCAGGCGAAATTCCACAGCCGCCGAAGAAAGCGCGCAGCACCTTCGACGCCGCTGTCCGACCACTCGAGCGTCTGTTCGGGCGGACTCGCGAACATGATGAACAGCCGCGCGGTGTCCGCGCCGTATTCCTCGATCAGTGATTGCGGATCGACGCCGTTGTTTTTCGATTTCGACATGGTGCCGATGCCGCCGGATTCGACCGGTTCGCCGTCCGTCCTGAGTATGGCGCCGGCACGCTGTCCGCGCTCGTCGAGCAGGATTTCGACTTCGGATGGATTAAAAAAAACATTGCGGCCGCCGTCGCTCTTGCGGAAAAAAATCTCGTTCAGCACCATGCCTTGAGTCAGCAGTTTGCGGAAGGGTTCGTCGATTTCGACGAGTCCCAAATCGCGCATCACCCTGGTCCAGAAGCGCGAGTAGAGCAGGTGCAGAATCGCGTGCTCAATGCCGCCGATGTATTGATCGACCGGCAGCCAGTATTTGACCCGTGCGTCGACCATCGCGCTTTTCTGATCGGCGCACGCGAAGCGGATGTAATACCACGACGAATCGACGAACGTGTCCATGGTGTCGGTCTCGCGCCTGGCCGGCCGGCCGCACTTGGGGCATTTGCAATTGATGAAATCGGCGCGCCGGTTGAGCGGATTGCCGGTGCCGTCGGGCACGCAGTCCTCGGGCAAAATCACCGGCAGTTGAGCATCCGCAACCGGCGTCTCGCCGCACGCGCCGCAATGGATAAGCGGAATCGGGGTGCCCCAATAACGCTGGCGCGATATGCCCCAGTCCCTGAGTCGCCACAAAACCTGCTTCTCGCCGAGCCCCTTCGAGTTGAGATCGGCGGCAATCGCATCCACCGCCGGCACATAGCCCAAGCCGTCGTATTTTCCCGAGTTTTTGCAGCGCCCGTTTTCCTTGTCCGCGTACCACTCCTGCCAGGCATCCGTGGTGAATGTTCCGTCGGCCACATCGATCACCTGCTTGATTCGCAGGCCGTATTGTTTGGCAAAATGGAAATCGCGCTCGTCGTGGCCGGGCACGCCCATCACGGCACCGTCGCCATAGCTCATCAACACATAGTTGCCGACCCACACTTCAACCTGCTCTCCGCTCAATGGATGCGTGACCGAGATCCCGCTCGGCATGCCTTTCTTCTCAATCGTCGCGACATCGGCTTCCATTACCGGCCCGCGCTTGCATTCTTCAACAAATGCAGCGAGCCCGGGATTGTTCCGGGCGGCATGGGTGGCGAGGGGATGCTCGGCGGCGACCACGCAGAAGGTGACGCCCATGATGGTGTCCGCGCGGGTCGTGAATACCCACAGCTTTTCCGGCGTCCCGTCGAGTTCATAAGGAAACGCGAAGCGCACGCCCTGACTTTTCCCTATCCAGTTGGCCTGCATCGTTTTCACGCGCTCGGGCCAGTCTGAAAGACCATCGAGCGCGGCAAGCAATTCCTCGGCGTAGCGGGTGATCGCCAGATAGTACATCGGGATTTCGCGTTTCTCGATAAGCGCCCCGGTGCGCCAGCCGCGGCCATCGATTACCTGCTCGTTGGCGAGCACGGTCTGGTCGACCGGATCCCAGTTGACGACGCCGGTTTTCTTGTAAACGATGCCTTTCTCCAGCATGCGCAGGAACAGCCACTGGTTCCATCGGTAGTATGCGGGCTTGCAGGTTGCCAGCTCGCGCTCCCAGTCGATCGCGAAACCGAGGCTCACGAGCTGTTGCTTCATGTAGGCTATGTTGTCGTAGGTCCACTGAGCCGGTGGCACGCCGTTGGCCATCGCTGCGTTTTCTGCGGGCAATCCAAACGCGTCCCAGCCCATCGGCTGCAGTACGTTATAGCCGCGCATGCGGTGGTAACGGCTCAGCGCATCGCCTATGGTATAGTTTCGCACGTGCCCCATATGCAGCTTGCCGGACGGGTAAGGGAACATCGACAGGCAGTAATACTTGGGCCTGCCGGGTGCCTCCGTAGCGCGGAACGAGTGCTCGCGTTCCCAGTATTGCCGGGCTTCACGCTCGACAGCGCGGGCGTCGTATATTTTCTGCATGCCTGATTTTGCTGACGGTCAGATGGACAAATTATACCTGCAACGCATGCCGAATCCCGCTTCTGCCGTTCAGGCTTGCGTGATTCGGGCGGACCGGGAGATCCTGGAGCGGGCGATGAAGACCAAAATAATTCTGACAGCGCTGTTGATGCTGGCAGCGACTTTTGCAGCAGCGGCGCGCCCCGACCTCGTGGTCGAAGGTGTGCGGATGCCGGCGTGGGTCGAGCACCCGAGCGGCGCGCGCGCGCCGCTCGCGACCGGCAAGGTGTTGATCAATCGGGACCGGGTTTACACCGGGCCCGGCGCGCGCGCGCTGCTGCGGCTCGCCGACGGCAGCCTGATCAATCTCGGCGAGAATGGACAATTCGCGCTTGACGACCTCGGCCGGAGAAAAATCGGCGGCGGAGACGTAGTAACGGTGTCACTCGAGGTGATAAGCGGTGCATTGCGAATTTCCACTCAGGCGGATTACAAGTTTCGCGGTGAGCGCGATATCAAGGTCACCATTGCAACCATTACCGCCGGTATACGCGGCATGGATGGACAAGGGACCAAGCCGACGAGAATATGGGCCAAAGCCGGCAAGGCACGCGACATCGTGTGCCTGATCGAAGGCGCGGTCACGGTCGTGCGCGGCAGCGAAGCGTTTACCATGGATCAGCCGATGTCGTACTACCTTGCGCCCAGGAAAGAGCCGGCCTTGCCGGTGGCGCCGGTGCAGCAGCGGCAGCTTGACGAGTGGCTGGCCGAAACCGAGATGATTTTCGGTAGCGGGGCGCTGCACAAGGGCGGCAAATGGAAGGTTTATCTCGCCGAAGCCAACACGCAGGAAGCCGCGCTGGAGATTTACGACAGGCTGCGCGAGGCGGGTTTCCCCGCCGAAATCCGGCCGGTGAAGTCCGAATCCGGGATGATTTATAAACTGCGTGTTTCCAATCTGTCGAGCAAACACGAAGCGGAAGCGCTCGCCGGCGAAATCAAGGGCAGGCTGGAGATCGCCGAGCCCAGAGTTTCGCGGTAAGGCAGCGGCATGCACCAGCGCGACAACCGGCACGGTCCGGCCTGCGTCTCATAATCTCGCGGTCGAATTGAGTACCCGCATGGCGCCGTCCTTTCTTTCCGGCCTCAACGAACAGCAAGTCGAGGCGGTGACTCTTCCGCACCAGCCGGCGTTGATTCTCGCCGGGGCCGGCAGCGGCAAGACCCGCGTGCTGACCACCCGCATCGCATGGCTTATCCAGACCGAACAGGCAAGCCCGGCCGGGTTGCTGGCAGTGACATTCACCAACAAGGCGGCGAAGGAAATGCTCGCCCGCATCAGCGCGATGCTGCCGATCAATCCGCGCGGCATGTGGGTAGGCACCTTTCACGGCCTGTGCAACCGCATGCTACGCGCCCACTACCGCGAAGCCGGTCTGCCGCAGTTGTTTCAGATACTCGATCGCCAGGATCAGCTCGCGTTGATCAAGCGCCTGATGAAGGCCGCCAATGTCGATGACGAAAAATTTCCGCCAAACCAGGTCGCCTGGTATATCAACAGCCACAAAGACGAGGGCAGGCGCGCAGACGACGCCGCTGCCGACGACAGCTTTTCGCGCCGCATGAGGGAACTCTACGCCGCCTACGACGAACAGTGCCAGCGCGAGGGCGCGGTCGATTTTGCCGAACTCCTGCTGCGTTGCTACGAACTGCTGTCGAAAAACGAAATCCTGCGCGACCACTACCGCGGCCGGTTCCGCCACATCCTGGTCGATGAATTCCAGGATACCAACCGCCTGCAGTATCGATGGCTGCAGATGCTCGCCGGCCGGGACAATGCGATTTTCGCGGTAGGAGATGACGACCAGTCGATTTACGCCTTCCGCGGCGCCTCCGCTGCCAACATGCAGGATTTGCAGAAGGATTTCGCGATCGAGAAGGTGATCAAGCTCGAGCAAAACTACCGCTCGCACGGCAACATTCTTGATGCCGCCAACGCCTTGATCGAACACAACCGCCGGCGGCTGGGCAAGAATCTGTGGACCTCCGAGAGCAAAGGCGAGCCGTTGCGCGTACATGAGGCCGCCACCGATATTGATGAGGCGCGCTTTATCGTCGAGGAAGTGAAGGCCTTGCGCAACGAAGGGGTGCGATTGTCCGAGATGGCACTGCTGTACCGTTCAAACGCGCAATCACGCGTGCTGGAGCACGCGCTGTTCAACGCCGGCATTGCCTACCGCGTCTACGGCGGGCTGCGTTTCTTCGAGCGCCAGGAAATCAAGCACGCGCTCGCTTATCTGCGGTTGCTGGCGAGTGACGGGGACGACGGCGCGATAACACGAGTGATCAATTTCCCCACGCGCGGTATCGGCGCGCGCAGCCTGGAGCAGTTGCAGGACCTGGCGCGCGAGCGCGGGGTGAGCCTGTGGGCGGCGGCAAAGACCAGGCCCGCCGCAGACCCATCATCCCTCAGGGGCGTTCCGGCATTTGTCGCCTTGATCGAGCAGATGCGAAACGCAACACAGGGATTGCCGTTGCCGGAAATCATTGAGCATGTGATCGAGCACAGCGGCCTCCAGCAGCATTACCGGAACGAACGGGAAGGCGCCGACCGGCTGGAAAATCTCGGCGAACTGGTCAACGCCGCCACTTCGTTTGTGTCCGACGAGCAGCAGGAAGACACGAGCCTCACTGCATTTCTTGCGCACGCCGCGCTCGAAGCAGGAGATAACCAGGCCGAGGCCGGCGCGGATGCCCTGCAGTT
>Ga0209726_10001597_pt1 | contig 36217 bp, 34 predicted proteins | sample Subgrocontami54m_FD_187453 | JGI IMG/M metagenome (GOLD analysis project Ga0209726, IMG submission 187453) | Subsurface groundwater microbial communities from S. Glens Falls, New York, USA - GMW46 contaminated, 5.4 m (SPAdes) (version 3) | ecosystem: Environmental > Aquatic > Deep subsurface >...
TACTCCTTGCGGTGTTCGAACACCATCCGCACCGCTCGCTCTCGAAGCTCCTGTGGGTACCGTTTCGATGTCGCCATGACTCCCTCCTCTCAAGGATAGGAGTCTCTACTAAACCCGGGGCGGTTCAGGGGCCAACTTTTGTATTGGCTGCGGTCGTCCCTTGGAAACGGTCAGTGCGGGCGTTTCAGCCGGCAACCAAAGCGTTGGGAGAGGAGCTGAGGGCAGGATTCCAGCCTTCGAGACACTTGCGGCTGGCTGGCATTCGATCGCCGATAGTGACCAATACGAAGCGGACGTTCGCCAGGCAATATTCGCCAGGCAATAAATGAAGAGATCCGCGACGCAGCCATCGTGTTTGACGCGGCTTCACCTGGCCTCGAAACGCTGCTGGCCTTGGTCGAGGGAACGCGAGCAGGAGCAGAGGTTGGGCACCCGGGGATTGAGAAGGGAATCTGCTTCCCGCTCCGTTACCTGAAGCTCGCGTCGATGCAGCAAATTCCCAGCTTGGAGCGCCGAGAGGCCTTGGAAGGAATCTTGGCGAGAACCCTGTGCCTCGGTCTCTTGTCCTACCTGATGAACTTGAAGTTCGGCTCGCGCGCCGCAGTGCCCAAAGTCGACACGGATCGTGTGATTAACGAGTGGTTGCCCAAGAGCATGATTGCAGACCATCTCCTGTTCCGCGGAGAGTTTCCGAGAGTTGCCCCCGAGATCCCCGCTGGCTTTGACGCTCTGTGGGAGTTAGAAATCGAGCCAACTGTCAAGGCAAACTGCCAAGTGGGGCGGTGGGGAATCGGGAAAATCCACGCGTATTTCAGAAATCTCTTTGCAGCTGGGGCTCTCTTGGGGCTCTCGCTGGACCAAACCACGAATTGAGGCCCCGTTGAAGGTTGTGCTGTGGGTTCACTGGCTCCGGCTTTTTGCCTAGGATCAGAAGAGTGGACGGCAGTCCGGACCAGCACAGACCTGAACCTGGCGCAGAATCAGAAACAGCACTACCCCGATCAGGAGCGCCGAGGCCGTCAGCTTGAAGCCTGGGCCCGCTGTCAACGTGCCGTCCAGCCGCCAAATGAACGGAAGCCCGAACACCAAGAGAAGACCACCGATAACGAGATCCATCTTGCGACTTCTCCTAACAGCTCCGATGCACGCTGTTAGGGATGATCTGCGTCCCCCCTCCGCTCTCCGACTGGGCACAGCCCATCCAGACGGAGCGGCCATATCGCAAGGTACCGTCGAAGCCCACACAACACCACAGCCTGCGCTTCCCAAGTCCACATAATCTTTCGCCCCTGCAGGTTGACTGGGTCGCCGGAAAGTACCGAATGCGCTGCTCGCGGAATGGTCGATTCCCAGGCTGCAAGCTGCTGCTCTGCGCCCGCCTTGCCACGATGTTTGCTAACCAGGTAGTCGGCGAGCTCACACACGGCATCCTCGACAGCGGTGGGGAGCCCCCCCCAACTCGTACCTGTTCTTGTGCCTTCTCAAACAGTCGGTACTCCTTCGGCATCAGGAAATTGAAAACACCCATGCCCCTTCCCCCTTCGTCAACATCCCAGGCGCGGTTAGGTTCGACGTCCTCGGTGAGCCCGCTTTCGAGGGGACTGATATCGTGTGGCAGGATGGCATGAAGGTTTGGCGCCGTCAAGGTTAACCTGGACCCTTAGCTCTCGCGCCTCACCGATGCAGGGGTACCGTGGTGTCAGACGGAAGGCTGCTCCTGGTATCGTTAGGGGGTCATGGCGGGAGGGATCTAATCTTGGAACACACGAATCGGGCGGCGCGAACGGCGGGTGGGGCAAGCGAGCACACCGCGGTGAACCACGGGGCTGCCGAACGTGCTCGGCCGCTGCGCGGGCGGGTGGCCGCGGTGCGCACCCGGCCGGAGACGGTGCTCGAGGACGTGCAGCGGGCGATGGAGCTCGCGGGCCTGAGCCAGGCGCTCGATCCCAACGCCACGACGATCCTGAAGGACAACATCTCCTGGCACTTCCCCTTCCCCGGCGCGAACACGACGCCATGGCAACTCGAGGGCACAGCGCTCGGCCTGCGGAACAACGGGTTCCAGGATGTCGCCTGCGTCCAGAACAAGACCGTCGTCACAAACGCTTTCAAGGGCGAGGATCTGAACGGCTACCTGCCGATCTTCAAAGCCCACGACATCCCCGTCCTCTACAACTTCCGAGGCGAGGACATGCGCTGGATCCGCTACGAGCCGACGGCGGAGATGCTCGTCCTCAACAAGATCTATCCCGATGGAATCCAGATCCCCGACTATTTCTTCGGGAAGAACGTTCTCCATCTCCCAACCACCAAGTGCCACATCTACACCACGACGACCGGGGCGATGAAGAACGCCTTCGGCGGGCTGCTCAATACGAAGCGGCACTACACGCACTCGTGGATTCACGAGACGCTGGTCGACCTCCTCGCGATCCAGCAGGAGATTCACAGCGGCATCTTCGCCGTGATGGATGGCACGACGGCGGGAAACGGCCCAGGACCACGAACCATGTTCCCGGAGATCAAGAACTTGATCCTGGCATCCGCCGATCAGGTCGCGATCGACGCGTTGGCCGCCAAGATGATGGGCTTCAATCCGCTGGAGATCCCGTACATCCGGCTGGCGCACGAGCGCGGACTCGGCATCGGCGACCCGAAGGACATCGAGGTCGTGGGCGACGACGTCTCCGGCGAGTCCTGGGGTTTCTCGGTTGGCGACAACGGCGCGAGCCGCGTCGGCGACTTCATCTGGTTTGGCCCGCTGAAGCCCGTGCAGAACTTTTTCATGCGGACGCCGCTGGTGAACGCCTTCATCTTCGGGTCGGAGTTCTATCACGACTTCTACCGCTGGCCGATGCGGGATCGCCGGGTCTTCGAGCACTGGCTCGGCCAGACGCCCTGGGGCGAGCTCTTCCGCCGCTACCGCTCGGAGGGATCGCTCGCGGGGGTGAGGACTGAAGCCGCCGGCTAGACCTCCCGAAGGTGCAGGCGCCGCCGGGGGCGGATTCCCGCGTTGGTCCCTCCGCGCCGCCGTTTGGCCCATCGTGGCGGGTATTGTCATCTTCGCCGTCGTCGCGCTCGCCGCGGATGCGCGGCTCGTCGGCGACGCCTTCGCGCAGTTCGACTGGCGCCTGCTGCCGCTCGCAATCGCGCTGACCCTCTGGAACTACGTCGTTCGCTGGGTGCGCTGGCAGATCTACCTACGCGGCTTCTCGGTGGACGTCCCGCCGGGTGAGAGCCTGGCCGTCTTTATGGCGGGTCTCGGCATGGCGATTACCCCAGGCAAGCTGGGTGAGCTGGTGAAGGCCTATCTCCTGCAGCGGTCTGGCCGGTCGACGACTGCCGTCATCGTCCCGATCGTGCTTGCTGAGCGGCTCGCCGACGGGCTCGCGATGGCCCTCCTCGCCGTGATCGGGTTGGCCAGCCTTGGCCAGGGACCAGCGGGCATTCTCCTCGCGGTGATCCCAGCGGTGGCACTCGTCGCTCTCGTCCGCTGGCGCCGCGCCGCCGAATGGGCCTTTACCGTCGCCGAGGGCCTCCCTCTGGTTGGGAAGCTGGCGACGCGGGGTCGGGACTTTTACGAGAGCACCTATGCGTTGTTCGGCGTCCGGTCGCTCTTTATGTCGATCACCCTGGGCATGATCTCCTGGTTCGGCGAGGCGCTGGCCCTGGTCGTCATCCTCGGCGGCCTCGGCGTCCCCGTGAACGGCCCGCTCGTGCTGCAGGCAACCGGGGCCATGGCGGTGGCGACGCTGGTCGGCACCCTCTCGTTCCTGCCCGGCGGGCTTGGCCTCGCGGAGGGCGGACTGGTTGGTCTCCTCATGTTTCTGGTGCCGGGTATCGTGCTCGCGCAAGCCGCGGCCGCCACCCTCCTCTTCCGCCTCGTCACCTTCTGGTTCGGCGTCTCGCTCGGCGTCCTCACGCTGGCCTGGCTCCTCCGCCGAACCGCTCGTGCGACACCCGAGGTCGTTGTCTAAACGCCCGTCTCGGTGATGTGGTGCGGCTTGATGCGGACGATGACGCGCTGCTCGGGGCCGCGCCGGTAGGGATACTTTGGCTGGCCGAGATATTTCTGGGCCATTTTGTCGATATGCGCCGCCGCGTGCACGAGGTCGCGCTCGACGACCGTCCCGCGCACCATCACCCAGCGATGCGAGTTCGCACTGTCCACGACGAGCATGGCGACGCGCGGGTCGCGGCTCAGGTTCTTCTCCTTGAGCCGTCCGACCGAGGTGTTGATGATGACCTGGCTGCCGTCTGGCTCGACGTCGACCCAGACCGGTGTGATCTGTGGTGAGCCGTCGGGCATCAGCGTCGTGAAGTTCGCGACCTGCGTCTCTTGCAAAAGCTTGACGGCGCCCGGCGACAGACGATCGGCTTTGGGCATGATCTACCTCACTATTGGGTTCCGCCTACCAGAAGCGGGACAGCGCGCGCCTAAAGGACGTCCCAGCCCACCGCGTTCCAGAGCTGGTTGCCCTGCCAGGATACGTTCCTCATCCGCTGGCCTATGGCGACGGCGGTGAGGTCGTGGAACATGAGCAGCGGGACGACCTGATCGGAGAGGTGGTGGACGATCTGACCCACGACCTGGTTGCGCTCGGCAAGGGGGATCGTCACATAGTACCGGTCGATGAGCGCGTCCAGATCTGAATTGATGTAGCCCGAGGTGTTGAGACCGACGTAGCCGCGCTCCGGCAACCGGACCTCGGAGCTCTTGAAGTTGCGGATCGCCGTCACGGTGCCGAACCGCGCGGTGTCGAAGCCAGGCATCGTCGCCCGGTACTTCACGTCCGAGCGCTGCGCGTCCGAATCGTTCACTGGCGTCACGGTGACGCCGACCTGCTGCCAGTGGCTGGCAGCGGAAAGCTTCGTCTTCATGAGGATATCGGTGGGGCCCGAGTGAAGCTGGACGTTCAGCGGCTGGCCGGCGGCGTCGCGGAACATGCCATCCGATCCCTTCGTGAAGCCAAGCGCCTCGATCGCCTCGGCGGCGGCGCGTGGGTCGTAGGCGTAACGGACCGCGCTCCCCTTGACGTTGGCGTATTGGGGCTCGGCGGGCCCGATGAACGTGTCCGCGACTGAGGTATTGCCCGCGTAGAACGCGTTTACCATCTCCTCGCGGTTCGTCGCCATGACGAGCGCGCGGCGGAAGCGCGCGTCCCCGACGACGGCCGGAGTCGGACTGAGGAGCTGGGGCCAGAACGCGAGCACATTGGCGGGAAGGAAGTAGACCTTCCCGCTCCAGCGAGCCTCGAGGTCCTGCGCCAGGTCGAACGAGGTGCTGCGGCCGGTCCCGAGCGGAAGATCGACCGCCTCCGAAAGCATCGCCGCCTGGAGAACGTTCGGGTCTGGGAACGCCCGCACTTCGATCGTGTCGATCTTGGGCCGGCCGAGGACGAAGCGGTCGTTCGCGCGGAGCGTCAGTGATTGCCCGAGCGTCCACTCCCCGAGGCGGTACGGACCGAGACCGATGAACTCCGTGGACCAGTACGGCAGCGTTTCGTAGGCGGCCTTGTTTTCGCCGCTCAGCGCCCCCTCGAGCAGGTGCTTTGGCAGCGGAAGGTGCTGCACCATGCCGTTCGCGGCGAAGATCGTGTCTGCCTCGATGAAGGGCTGCTTCCATTCGATAACGAACGTCCGCGCGTCGGGGGCGGAGGCCCGCTCGAGCAGCGTCAGGCCGGAGTTGCGCAAGAGCGGCAGCTCGGCGTCCTGGGCGGCCGTGATGCTGAAGAGCAGGTCATCCGACGTGAAGGGGACGCCGTCCTGCCAGACCGCCCCCTCGCGGATGCGCCAGGTCGTCTCCATTCGGCCGTCAGGGAAGACTTTCCAGAGTCCGTTCGCCGTGCTCGGGACGGCTTCCGCCACCACGGGTGCGAGTGCATTGTTATTGTCGAGCTGGCTCAGCCCGGCGTTCACGAGCTGCTCGATCTCGGTGACGCCCGGCCGGGTGCCGGCGCCGCTCCGCAGCATCCGGGTTACCACGGAATTGAAATCCGTCTGGACCCCGACGGTGATGCGCTTCGGCGCCGCTGGCTGCGCAACGGATGCAGCGTCGGACGCGCTCGTCGACCGGCTGCTTGGCGCACAGCCGACGAGGATGAGCAAGACGAGCATCGGAGTCAGAACGCGAATCGAGCGGCGCATCGCATGCCCTCCGCTGGACCGCGCTACAGGTTCAACAGGCGCTGCGCGTTGCCCCCGAGAATCAGCTCCTTCTGGGCGGGAGAGAGGTCGCTTCGTCCCTGGATCGTCGAAACCGTATCGGGAAACTCCGAGTCGTAGTGAGGCATGTCCGTCGCCATCATGATGTGCTCCACGCCCAGCTCCTCGAGCGAGAGCGCGAACACCGATGGATGCTCATCCGCTTCCATGGTCACGTAGACGTTGCGCTTGACGTATTCGGAAGGGGTCATAGACAGCGGGATCGGCATGTGCTTTTCCTGGTCGTCCTTGATCCACTTCCAGTCGTCGTCCATGCGATGCATCCAGTAGAGCGGCCACTCCGCGGTGCACTCGAAGAAGACGACCTTGAGCCGCGGGAACCGCTCGAACACACCGCCGGCAACGAGGCCGATGAGCGCCTGGGTGCAGTTCGTCGGCCGGCCCAGGGTGTGCATGGCCAGGAAGTTGTTGGCCGGGCCCTTGTCGAACCGCTGGGTGATGAAACCCTGCTGGCCGTTGGGATGGCAGAAGAGCGGTACGTCCAGCTCCTGGGCGGCCTCATAGAACGGGAAGAACGCGGGATCGTCGAGGTTGCGCTCGCCATTGAAGCAGACGAGGTGCATCGCCTTCAGCCCGAGCTCGTTGACGCAGCGGCGAAGCTCATCGGCCATAGCCTCCGGATGGCCGGCGGGCATGAGCGCGACGGGCAGGAGCTGGTCCTCGTACTCCTTCGTGAAGCCGGTCACCCAGTTGTTGTAGGCGCGCGCGATCGCCGCCCCGAGCGGCCCCTCGGTCATGGTCGGCGGCCAGATGGAGGTGGGGAAGATGAGCTGCTTGTCCAGCTTCTCGCGGGCGTTCGCCTCGACTCGCGCCGCCATGTCCCAACCCGTCACTTGCCGGCGCGCGACCTCGCCGCCGCGCCAGCCGACCTTCGGGTCGTACATGTAGCTGTGGTTATAGCCATGCGTCCCGGATGGCCCGCCCGGGATCTTGGATCGGAACTTGCGCTCGGGCGGCGAGCCGTCAACGATGCGCTCCGGTGTGAGGTCCGCGAACGGCTCCTCGAGCTTGTACATCTCGTCAAGGTAGTAATTCTCGCGGAGGTGAGAATCCAGATCGATGATCATCCGCCCTCGCCGCCTCTCTCCAAACGCCAGGCAGCGGCGGTGCCGCTGCGCATCGAGCCGGCGACCCACGCCGGTTCACCATCCTAGGCTGGCGGGTGCCGGGCGTCAAATGAGCGAGGTCTCATGTTGTCCTGAGCGAAGTCAAGATTCGTTACCCTGGGTCTCGTTGCCTGGCTTAGTGCCGGACAGCGACCTGGTGGCTCATCATGATCTCACGGCCTTCGCGGGCGGACTGCATGATCGCAACCGTGACCTCGTGGGTGGCCTCGCCCCAGCGGCCGTCGTGGACCGGGCGGTGACCATTGACCACGACCTGGTACATCTCTTCGAACTCGGCCTCGCCGCGCGTGAGCTCCTTCGGGATCGGGATCTCGGTCTTGCCCTCGCGGGTATAGACCCAGAGGCCATCGGGTGATTGCCGGATGTCTGCGTCCGCGCAGCTCGCGATGGTGAGGCCGAAGGCGGTATGGCGCGGTCCGCTCTCCGCTGCCTCAGGGGGCGGGCTGCCGGCGGCGCTGTAGCGCTCCGCCTCCTTCATCTTCGCTTCTTCTTCTGGCGTCGTGTGGGTCTTGACGTTGCCCACGATCCGCGCGCGGCCGAAGGTGATCTCCGACGTGTAGAAGTGGCCGTAGCCGTTGTAGATGATGGTGGCGGGGGTGCCGTCCACGAACTCGAGGTAGGCGGTGAAGGCGCCGGGGGCCGGGCGCTTCGGGTCGAGGACCATCACCTGCGCCCGGACGCTCTTCACCATGCCGCCCGCGATGGCGCGGACGATGTCGATGTGGTGGGGCGACTGGCGGAACACGACGCCTCCGCCGTATTGCTCGTCCAGCTCGTACGGCATGCGCGGCCGATAGATCCAGTCCGTGTAGTTCCAGGAGTGGACCATGCCCAGTTTGCCGTACTGGCCGCTCTCCACGAGCTCGGCCATCTTCACGATTGGCGCGAGCTGCCCCTGGCTGTGCCCGCAGAGCAGCTTCACGCCGTTTCGCTCCGCGGCCTCGTTCATCGCCTCGCACTCTTCGATGGTAAGGGCCATTGGCTTCGAGATCATGACGTGCTTGCCGCGCTCGGCGGCGGCGATGACGTGCGGCGCGTGCAGGTGATTCGGGGTAGCGACCCATACGACGTCCACATTCGGGCTCTCGGCGAGCGCCTCGACCGATGAGAAGGTCTCGACGCCCCACTCGCGCCCGAAGGTCTCGAGCGCGTCGGCCCGGATGTCAGCCGCCGCCGTGACCTTGACGTGCGGGTTGCGGCCGAAGCCCTGGAGCAGGTTGGAGGCGCCCGCGCCGATGCCCGCGATGCCCCAGCGGAGGTAGTCCGGTTTCGCCACGTTTCCCCCTATGCCCGCTCCGCGCTCACACGCGTCGGGCGCTCAATCTCTCGATGCCAGCGACGATGAAGGCCAGAATCAGGGCACCGACGAAAGCCGGGATGATCGGAACGCCGAACAGACCCGGCCCGAAATGCCCGATGAGGCGAACGCCGAGCCAGCTTCCGACGAGCCCCGCGAGAACCGCGCCCAGCCAGCCCCACGGCATCTTGCCCGGCACCAACGCGTCGGCGAGCGCGCCGATCAGCCCGGCCATGAAGAGGTGCAATAGGAGGCCGACGAGCCCGAAGGTGACCCACATGAACGCGGCGAGCACCACGAGCCCGATAATCACCAGCGCGACCAGTGTGAGCGACATGATGCAAGTCTATCGGAACGCCGCAAGCGAATTGGTCTGCGCTACCGACCTGCGGGCTGACAGTAAAATCCCTGGCCTGTACTGCTCGTTGGCCCGCAGTTGGCGCGAGGCTGCAGCCGGCCTTGGTGAGGCACGGCCTACACGGAAACATTGAGGAGCAGTAGATGACGGAAGCGCAGGGCGGCCGGGCGTCAGACCTGGATACCACGACGATCGATTTCCTGATCCTCGCGGACCGCGTGGAAGCGATCAACTCGAAGCTCTACATGATGGGCGGGGCGTGGGACCGCATCTTCGTCGCGGACTTCGCCCAGGCCGTCGATCTCAGTCTCGCCGTGGGGGTGCTCATTCCCTGGGGAGAGACGAACGAAGACCACACGCTCACGATTACGCTGGAAGACGCGGATGGAAACGCCACGAATCCGCCCGTCCAGCTCAACGTGAACATGGGCCGCCCCGCGGACGCCGTGCGGGGTCAGCTCTTCCGCGCCGTTGCGGCGCTCAACGGCCGGTTCATGCTCGCCGGGCCGGGGGCGCACCGGTTCGTTGCTCGACTCGATAACGGCCAGGCCAAGAGCGTCGCGCTGTACGCGCAAGGCGCACCCGCGCCACCACCGCACGCCTAATTCGTTTCAGACCCCGATTTTCTCAAAGCTCCAAAGGTTCTAGAAGGAGCCCGGCGGTCGCATTTTTGCCGGCGCCTCGCCGCGCGTCTTGATGAACTCGTTGATGAGAGCCCAGGACTCTTCGGGCCGGCCGCGCATCGCGTTGAACTCGGTGTTTGGATAGATCGCCAACCACGACTTCGGGAACAGGGCGTGCAGCTCCGCGGAGTGGATCACGGGGTGCACCGGGTCGTCGATGTCGCCGCGCATGATGAGCGTCGGGGTGGAGACGCGCGGAGCGACGGTCCGAAGATCGTAGAACTCGTGGAACTCCGGGCGGGCATGCAGGTTGATGTAGAAGCTGTTGACCTGCTCCCAATCGGCGCCATGGTGCGTCTCGAGGTCCTTCTTCCGCTGATCCGAGAGCGTCGATGCGCGCTGCGCGTCACCCGACGCGGAGCTGTAGGCGATGGTCCCGTTGAGGATCAGCGTGTTCACCCGCTCCGGATGGTCCGCGGCGAATCGCGTCGCGATACGCGTCCCGAGGGTCTCGGCGACCAGGTTCACGCTCGATATTTTGAGCGTGTCGAGCAAGGCTGCCAGGTCGGTCACCCAGTCGGCGGGCGCTACCGTGCTGACGTGGGCACTGCCGGCGAGACCACGCGGGTCCGGCATGATGACCCGGTATCCCTTTGCGTACTGCTGCATGTAGGGCACCCACGCCTTGGCACTGTCGAAGCGTGTCGCCGCGAGGTAGACGAGCGGCTCGCCCTGACCCACATCCTCGAAGTGGTGCGTGTGACCGTTGATGGTCTCGGTGGGCAAAGGATGCCTCCTCTTTCCGAACTGAAGCTCTTTCGTGAGTGAACAAGTCCTGGATCAGGAGCGCCATTCCCATGCGTGGACGTACAGGAACGCGCCACTCGTCGTTGGCGCCTGCCGGGCCACCGGGCCCTGCAAACCAGCGACGTGCGCGTTCACTTCCGCGCCAAAATAGTGCGGGATGACTGGCACTTCTTCGGTGAGCACGCGTTCCATCTGCGCAACCGCGCTGACGCGGTCCGTCTCGGCAAGGCTGCTGGCATATATCTGGAAGAATCGATCGTACTCGGGGTTGCTCCAGCCCCCGCGGTTCTCTCCCCGCCAGCGATTGTTCGGCCCCGGAATCTGGTCGCTGATATAGGTCACGAGCTGATTTCCGACGCCACGGACCTGCAGGCCGGGTAGCAGCGCCCGCGTCTCGGGGTCGGCGATCTGCGCGGCGGGCAGGACGCGTTGGGTTGCCGCGAGCCCTGCCTTCCGCAGGCTGTCCACGTAGGTCGCCGCCTCGGTCTCGTTCTTGGCACCCGCCGATGACGCCAGGCTGAATTGCACCTGCTGACCTTCGCGACCTGCGAAGAAACCGTCCGAGGCTTTGCCGTAGCCGGCTTCCTCCATGAATTGCTGCACCCGGCGCGGATCATACGCGTGCTTCTGGATGACCCGCTCGACCTCCCCGTAGTACGGAACCTTCGGCGAGGTCAGCGTGAACGTGGGGACGCTCTTCCCGGCGGTCAAGACTTCAACCGCGAGCAGTGAATCGATGCCCGATGCCAGCGCCCGACGCACCCTCACGTCCAGGAGGGCCGGCGACTCGACGACCTCAGGGCGGAGCTGGACGACGCTGCTCCGGAGCGACACAGGGGAATACAACACCGCGCCACCGCCGTGCGACGGGAATTCTTGCTCCAGGGTCAAGCCCTCCGTGACGGAAAGAATGTAATCGCTCACGTAGTGCGCCTCGCCGGCCAGCAGATTTGCAACCGCCGTCGCCGGATCGGGGATGAATCGCACTTCGAGGCGGTCAATCTTGGGGCGCCCAAACACGTAGCCGTCGAACGCGCGCGCCTGGATGAATGTTCCTGGTTCCCAGCGTTCGATGCGATATGGGCCGAGCCCGACGTACTCCGAAGTCCAGAACGGGAGCCCGCTGAACGCGATCGGATCGAGCTCGCGGAACTGCTGCTCAAGGATGTGGCGCGGCATGGCCTGGAAACCGATATTCCAGCCCTCCGCCATCACCGCCGCATCGGGGTACGTGGTCTTCCACCGAATGACGAGCGTCCGATCGTCCGGGGCGGTGACCTCCTCCATCATGCCGATCGGCGGCGAGTTCGCGACACCAAGCTGCGGGCTCAGGTAGACGCGATGGGCGAAGACGAAGTCCTCCGCGGAGAGCGGCGTACCGTCGTGCCAGGTGAGGTTGGGCTTGAGCGTGTAGCGCGTCTCCATCCGGCCGTCAGGGAACACGCGCCAGGTGTCCGTATTGAGCTGGGGGAGGGCCTCCGAGAGCATCGGCTTGGGGACCTCGCGCTCATCGCGATAGTCGAGCGTCGCGTTGAATAGGTAAAGGGGCGGGTAGAGCGCCATGGAAAAGCCAACGAGCGGCTTGGCGGCTGCGCTCGGGAGCTCGCCGCGGATTGCGACGACGAGCGTCCGCTGGGGAGCGTTGTTGGCCGGCCGCGCCTCGAGATTCGCCGCCTGACGCGGTCCGCCTGCGCCACTTCCGGCCGGCGCACAGGCGAGAAGCCCAACGGCCGTGGATAGCAGGATCAGGGCAAGTTTCAGTCGAGCGGCCGAGAGGTTCTTCGGCAACCGATCCTCCGTATCGTCTGGCGGGCACCTTTCTGGTGCTCGCAGGCGTTTAGAGGATTGTAGCTTGCTTGGCCGGGGCCATACGCGCGCTGAATAGTGTAATAGGCGGAGGAGGGGGTGCCAGTTGCCTATCTTCCAGGTCTCGAACTGCAACCCAACTACGTTTACCTGCGGGCACCCGCCGGCTCGGGAACCTGTGCGCGCCAATCCGCGTCGATCGGAATCACCATCGCCTGGCTGCGAATCTCGCCGAACGGAATCGGCTGTTCCAGGCTGAGTGGCTCGCGGCCAGCCATGAAGGCGCGCAGCGCCCCAAGCAGGCGCTCACGCATGTGGACGACCGCTGCATCGGATTGGCCGAGCCGCTCGCGGGTACGGTCGTAGATCGGTCCCATGCTCTCCGTCATCGCCGCGTCCTGGTTGGGGTTCGCATCGATGCCCGACCAGCTTCGTCGCTCCCGCATCGCCGCGCGGTCCTGCTGGTAGTTGTTCGCCGCCGTGCGGAGCTTGGCGTGATCCTCGGTAAGGTCGGGCCCGACGGACGAGCGCCGCCGGCCTGCCAGCTCGCCGCGGTCGATGGCGCGATCCGGGCTGTAGTAGATGCTGTAGTTCCAGTTCGTCTCGTCGTCGATCGGGACGAAGATCATCATGTGCCCGTAGTTCGAGGGCGGTACCAAGCTGTGGAACGGCATGACAAAGTTGCTCGTCCGGACATACTTGTATTTGAACGGATCATCCAGGACGACGTCCTCTCGCCCGATCACCCGGAAGGGGGGCAGGCGGATCGCCGCATAGCGGAAGCCGTAAGGAGTGTCCTCCACCTCGTAGCTCGGCGGCACGTAGGGCAGACGGTCCATGATCACCCGGCCGGAGTGCAGCATATCTACGTGGGAGGAGTCCACGACCCCCTCGACGCCCTGGAGGTAGTTGCAGTCATTGCGTACCTTGGCGACGGTGCGATTGGCCGCCGGGACCTGCGTCCACTCGAACGCCGGGAATGGCGGCTGGTTTTCACGGGGACCCATGTAAGTCCAGACCACGTCGCCCGCCTCGACGACGGGATACGAGGCGTGCTTGATATGGAAGCGCATGCGCGATTCGGCGGGCTCGCACGGCGTCTCGAGGACGTTGCCGGCAACGTCCATTTTCCAGCCGTGATAGAGACAGCGCAGGCCACCTTCCTCGTTGCGACCGAAAAAGAGCGATGCTCCTCGATGGGGGCAGTGCTCGTCCATGAGGCCGACGCGGCCCTCGCTATCTCGGAACGCGACGAGGTCCTCGCCGAGCAGGCGCACACGAAGGGGATCGCAGTCCGGCTCTGGCAGCTCCTCGGCCAGGCAGGCTGGAACCCAGAAGCGGCGGAGCATCTGCCCCATCGGGGTCTCTGAGCCGACGCGGCACACCAGCTCGTTCTCTTCCCGCGTGAGTGTCACCAGCTTGCCTCCACCCTCCGATTGCGTGCCATGATACAGGCATCGGAAGCGGCATCGGTCGCGTAATCGCGCGCAATCGCGATGGTAGAATCGCGAAGTCGGGTCGCTCATCGAGCTCGATCGACCCATCCCCAGGCGTTCGCGGGCGCGGACGTTAGAAAGGTGGCCGCACGCATGCGACACCGCTCCATCGCGGTCATGGTGCTGACTGCACTTCTGCTGATTTTCTCCGGATGCGGCTCACGGGCGGGATCGCAAGGCACGGCTGGCGGCGCCGGTCAGGTCCGCGGGCCCTCGGTCGAAGACTTTTATCGCGGCAAGACTATCTCCGTCATCGTCGGCCTCGCTCCCGGCGGCGGTTACGACACGGTGGCGCGCCTGGTGGCAAGGCACATTGGCCAACACATCCCCGGCAATCCGAACGTCATCGTGGAGAACATGGAGGGCGCCGGCAGCCTCATCGCGGCGAACCACGTCTATAGCGTGGCAAAGCCGGATGGCTTGACTATCGGCGCGATCAACGAGCTCCAGGTCATCAACCAGCTCACCGGTGTGGAGGGCGTGCAGTTCGACGCCCGCAAGTACGGTTGGCTCGGAAACGTCCAACAGAACTCGGTCGTCTGCACGATCCGGGCCGATTCTCCCTATAAGGTCGGCCGTGACCTGCTCCGGCAGGATCTGCCGCCATTGATCATCGGCGCGACCGGTCCCGGCGCGGACACGTTTGACTTCCCAAAGGCGCTGATCGGCGCGCTCGGCGCGAACATCCGGGTGGTCACAGGATATCAGGGGACGGCCCCAATTCGGCTGGCCGTCGAGAGCCACGAAGTCGACGGGCTTTGCTGGGCGTTCGAGTCCGTCATCGCCACCGCCCAGAGCTGGCTGGATACTGGGTTCGCAACCGCCATCATCTACCAGGCCGCTACACCGGACTCGCGCGTCGAGCAACGGTTCCCGGGCATCCAACGAGCCGAGGACATAGCACCAGACGAGCAGGCGAAACGGCTCATCCGGGCGGCCACGGCGCCGGGTGCAATCGCCAAGCCGTGGATGCTGCCGCCTGGCACCCCGCAGGACAGAGTACAGGCGCTGCAGAAGGCGTTCGCCGACACCATGAATGATCCCGCGTTCAAGGCGGACGCCGAGCAGGCGAAGGTTGACGTGAATCCGAACACCGCCGCGGAGACCGAGCGGATCGTACAGGAGATCCTTGATCTCCCGCCGGACCTGGCGAACCGATTGGCGGAGATCCGCAAGTAAAAGCTGCGCTAGCCGACCTTGACCGTTGTGCCGCTCACTGAGGCACGGACGATGGCGTCCAGGAGGCGGTGGTTGCGGACGGCATCCGCGAAGCTGGGCTCCGGGTGCTCGCCGGTGCGGATGCCCTCGGCGAAGCGCCGCATCATCTGCGCGACGTTGATCGGCGTGCCCGTCGGCACCTCGGAGGGGACCCGGCGGAGCTCATCCGGGACCTCGATCTCGACCAGATCTTTGTCGCCCTGGCGGGCGCCACGGAGCGACACGCCCTCGGCTTGCACCTGGTTCGATCGACCGGTTGCTACGAGCGTTCCCTCCGTTCCGTAGACCTCCATGCGGAAGCCGGAGCCGTGCCATGGCACCAAGCCCACGCTCACCGCCGCCACAGCGCCGCTCGCCAGCCGACCATTGACGGTGACGAAGTCCGGCGAGCTCACTCGCACCGTGCCGCCACCCTGCAACGGCCACTCCGGGGCGAGCGTATCGACGATTCCGGCCACCTCCGCGAAGGGCCCGACGCACCAGCAGAACGCGTCGATCGCGTGGCCCGCGGAGATCGAGAGTGTGTGGGCGCCGTTGGCCCGCTCGCCGCGCCACAGGGCATCCGGCGTGCGCTCCTGGAGCAGACCCGAGCTGTACTGCGTCATCGTCGCGGAGTGAACGCGACCGAGCCATCCCTCGGATATGAGCTGGCGCATGTGGATGACGCTGGGCGCGCCGCGCGCCTGCAGGCCGACCATGGCATGGAGCCCGCTCTTCTCCGCGAGCTCGGCCATCTCCGCTGCCTGCGCCACCGTCGCTGCAAGCGGCCATTCGCAATAGACGTGTTTGCCCGCCCCGAGCGCGGCCATCACGATCTCGTGGTGGTACGGGACCCGCACGCACACGTCGACCACGTCGACCTCGGGATCGGCCACGAGGTCGCGGAAGTTCCAGTAGGAGTGTTTGGCGTCGTATTTCTCGGCGGCGGCTTCGGCGGACTCCCGCTTCGTCGTGCATACAGCCGTCAGATCGAATTCTGGCAAGGCCAGCAATGCGGGCAAGTGGGTGCGCGAGGCCCAGCCAATGCTCGGATTGGCGCCCACCACGCCCAACCGCAACGGTTCTGCCATGGATCCTTCTCTCGCTTTCATTGTCCGGGCGACGGCGTTATGAATGCGAAGGGGTGATCGCTATCGGGCGATTATAGCCACGCCGTTCGCCATGACTGGCACCACTACTTCCTCACACACGGAAGCGCGCCGCCGGTTGGGGGCAACCAGCGGCGCGCGGGAGAGGGAGGGCAGTTGTGCGAGCCAGCTCTAACTGGCAGGGATTGACGAAGCCTTGCGCTCCACGATCAGGGCATGTCCCATGCCAACGGCGACCGCACCCGCCTCGCGGACGCCATTCACCTGCACCGGGAAGTTTGGCAGGCGGCTGAAGCCCGCGCCATTTGGCGGGAACGGTACGCGCCAGCCCCAGACGCTGCCGTCTTCCTTCAAGACCATCGCCTCGAACGCGCCGCCCGCGATCGCGGTTGCGCCCCGCAGTATCGGGATCAGGTTCGGCGCTGGGTGCGACTCGAGCTGGCCGAGGGGGTCGTCATCCAACCGCACGCCATGCCGGCCCCAGGCCCAAACGTGGCCATCCCGCGTGCGTGCCAGGCTGTAGTACATGCCGCCGGCGACCTCGACGACGTCCGCGATGCCTTCCACACGCACCGGCGATGGCCGGTCCATGAGGGTTCCGTCACCAAGCTGGCCGCCGCGGTTCGAGCCCCAGGCCCAGACGTCGCCGTGCTCGTCGACTGCCAGAAGATGATGCGAGCCCGCGGTGATGGCAACGATGTGGGGCAGTCCGAGAACCTGCACGGGGACGTAGGCGACGCCACCCAGTCGGCCCCGACCGAGAGCCCCCTGGCTGTTGCCACCCCAGGCCCAGACCTCCCCATCCGCCGTCAGCGCGGCGCTGAACGTCGCGCCCGCCGCCGCGGCGACTACGGGCGGCAGGCCCGGCACGCGATACGGCGTGAGCCGCATGTGCTCTTCCTCGCCGACCGCCTGGCCCGAGCCGTTGAAGCCCCAGGTCCAAACACTGCCGTCCTTCGCCACGGCGACGTTGTGGAAGTCGCCCGACGTGATCTGGACGATGCCATCGACGGCGGCCTTGTCCGGACGGGAGCGGTACACCTTGGTGCCGTCGCCAAGCTGACCAGCCTTGTTGCTGCCCCAGGTCCAGACCGTGCCGTCCTCGCGCAACGCCATGCTATGGCCGCTACCTGCACTCACCATGATGGCGCCCGCGAGCTCCGGGACCCGCACCGTGTCGAGAATGATGTCGTAGCTGCCCTGGCCGAGCTGGCCAACGTCGTTCGCGCCCCAGGCCCACACGATGCCCCACGGCGAGGGTGCCGCGGTCGGCAGCTCGTCGGCCGGCTTCGGCGTCATGGCGAGGGTCACGAGCAGGAGAAGAATCGAGGTCGCAATGGTCACCGCGATGAGCGCGAGCCGAGGGCCGCCGCTGAGTGAGGCAAGGGCCGCGACCTCATCGTCCGCCGTGAAGTAAGTCAGCTCATCGAAGGAATGGGGATCTGGACCAGCCGCCTGAAACGCGAACACCGTGGGTCCGGTATGCCAATCGTCGGTCTTTCGGGAGTCGTTCACTGGATCACTCCTTTACAGGCGGCCGATCTGTCTGATCGGCCCGTCTGATCGGATGGTAGGGAGGTGGAGGGGCATCCCACTGCCAAGCGGCGGACGGCAAAAGTGTCAAGGGGCCGACATTCATTCTCGGGAGCCCCGCAGCCAACGGGCGGAGTTCCTTTTCTCGCCCGCAACCACCAGGACGCCCTCGGATTTGAGGGCGCCCTGGTCGCTTTATGGTCGCGGGCTGGATCGAGCGCTCGGGAGCTACGGCGCGGGCGGCTGTCCGGGGCTGCCTATAGAGGCCAGGGCATGGCCGTTGCCGACCGCCAGGGCCGTCACCTGGGTGAGCCCATTCACGGGTACCGGCATGGCCGGCAACCGGCTGGCCGGGGCGGTGCTTCCGTATGGGAACGGGGTTCCCCAGCCCCAGATCGTTCCATCATCCAGCAGCGCGAGGCAATCGAACGCATCCGCTGCCAGAGCGACGGCTGGGCGGCTCAATGTAACTTGCACTGGAACTGGCTGAGCCTTCCAGATGGGACGGGTGCCATCCGCGCCGCGAACCCCGTGGGAACCCCAGATCCAGATCTCCCCGTCGCCCGTTCGAGCCGCGCTGAAGTACATGCCTCCGACCACGTCGACCACCGGTGGCAGTCCACTCACCCGAGTGGGCTGAGCCCGGTCGACCAACCCATCGGCCCCGAGCTGCCCACCACCATTCGCGCCCCACGCCCAAACCCCGCCGTCCACGTCAACGGCGAGCGCGTGCTGCGGACCGGCGCCGATTGCCACGATGTTTGGCAGGGCGGCGACCGGCTCGGGCGTCCGACTCATCCCGCCGACGGTGCCCCGGGCGAGGGTGCCGTGGCTATTGGAGCCCCAGGCCCACACCTCGCCGTCACGCGTCAGCGCCAGGCTGAAGTTTGCGCCCGCCGCGACCGCGGCGCCGGCTGGTACCTCCGAAACCCACGCCGGATCGCGGGACAGATCGAGCGAATCGCCCGTTGTCTGGCCCTGGCCATTCATCCCCCAGGCCCAAACTGCACCATCGCGAGCGAGCGCGAGCGAGTGGTAGTCGCCCGCGGCGATCGCCTCGATAGAGTCGAGGCCGGGCAATCGGACGGGTGCGCCGTGATGCGCACGTGTTCCGTCGCCGAGCTGGCCGTAGTTGTTCGCGCCCCACGCCAGGATGGTGCCATCATGCCGGAGAGCCAAGCTGTGCCCGCTGCCCGCGGCGAGCGCGACCACGCCTTCGATCTCAGGGACTCGGACCGTGCCCAAGACGGGCTCGAAGGCCCCCTGCCCGAGCTGGCCCGTGTAGTTGGCTCCCCAGGCCCATACAGCGCCCCCGGGCACGATCTGCGGAGCGGTTGCTCTCGATCTCACGGGAACTTATACGACGGACCAGATGCTGCGCTGCATCAGCCATCTCATTGGATTGCGAGTACTAAGGCTCTCGTGGACCAGGATCACTGGCGCTGGGCTGGGGCATTTGCGCTGGCACGTTGGGTTGCGGGCGCTCGATCTCAGCGTCACATCAGTTGCCGATGATGGTCTAGCCCTTCTTCGTCGACTCACCGACTTGCGGGAACTCAATCTCTCGTGGACCCGGATAACTGATGCCGGGCTGGAGCATCTGCGAACGCTGACTGAGCTGCATACGCTAGACCTTCGGCACACGCGCATCAGTCGAGCCGGACTCGCGCACCTCTCTGCTCTGCGGAACCTTCGCAAACTTCACCTGTCATACACGCGCGTCGGCAATACTGGCCTTGAGCACTTGGCGGTGCTCTCCCAGCTAGAACTTCTTGATCTCAGCCATACGCGGCTCACCGACAAGGGGCTGGCGAAGCTGCGAGCGATGGCCGCACTTCGGCAACTCGATCTCAGGGGCACGCGAATCAGCGATGCGGGACTCATCCACCTCTCTACGCTATCGGCGCTTCGCGAGCTGAAACTTCAGCCGGGGACGTCTGCGGTAAGCGACGCAGGTATCGTCACGCTCGGCGGCGCGTTGCCGAACTGCAGTGTCTTCTAGAAGGTTGACCTCTCGTCAAACACGCGCCTTCGGCTGCAGTCGCGGCAGGTATTTCGCTGAAAATCGCACCGCAATCCGCGGGATAGGGCGTGAGATGCTCTGATGACTTACCGACCCGGAACCAAACACTTCGACAGCTCCGCCGAACACAGGTGGTGGGTTCGACTCTGGGCACGAGTAGAGACCAAGGAACATCTCGGCGGCCCGGTGCGCCAAACCCTCATGGACCTGCTGCGTGCCCCGGGTCGGGAGTGGTGGGCTTTCGACCCGTTTGTCAGGCTCGGCCTGTTCCTTCAAGCGTGGGCGATCCAGCGCACACTTTCTTTGAGACCGTGGGAGCCGCTTCCGCTTGTGGCCGACTGCGCTGCGGCTACCGAATATGCGATCGGGATTCTTAGCAAGAGTCCGCATTGGCACCCTAGCACCGTTCGCTCCCATCATCGTGAGACGGCCCTCGAGATCCTGGGCGTGCGTGCGAAACTGGACCGTAGGTCTCGAGACGTGCTTCTCGGTATAGCCCGAGACTCCACGAACCCTGACCGAGCACGTGCCGCGGCAGCACTCCGGCTGGCTGCCGACAACGGTGATGACGAAGCGCTGCTGACGCTCGTCGGCGCTGCCTCGTCGCGCGGAACAAGGTATCGCCGTGAGGCCATCGGGGCGCTGGGCTGGCTCGCCGGCGGGGGCTTCTCCATGGCCCTAGATGGACTCGTCGCTGTTGCACGGGACAGGAACGACCCGAAGCGATGGGACGCCATAGTCGAGCTTGGCGAGGCGGCCGTGGACGGCGCGGATGCAGCCCTCCTGGCTCTGCGTGCGGTCGCCGACGACCCGGACGATCCACTCTCAGTTTATGCCCTCGACGTCTGGGACAAGGTTACGGATCTGCCTAGGGCCTCGAAGTTTTCCAGAAGGACTAACCTGTCCGCGGGGCTGACGTGAGAAGCAAATCGCACCAAACACAGCGTCTGGTTTCGCTCCGCCCGAATCCTGGCTCTAGCGTTCCTGACCCCCGGGATCTCTGGTGGACGCGGTTTGTGGCCCGGGTGGAATCGAGACAGCATCTCGGACCGGCTACTCGTCTCACCCTCACGAGTTTCCTCGACGTTGTATCTCGGCTGCAGCCCAGACCGCGTCCTGATGCAGAGGATCATCTTGCGCTGCTCGCCAGCGTTAGGGAGGTGGTTGAGCAACAGGTCGTCCGCGCCGGCGATTTCGATATTGAGATGGTCACTCGTTCACTGGTTCGATTGATCCAGGACAGGTCGCGCGAGGTTTGGCAGACGTACTGGTTTCTTGAGCCCTGCCTCTGCCTGGGACTCTTTGACGAGGCGTGGCGCGTTCAGTCTTGGCACCGAGGGTGGTTCGCTGACTTCGTGTCACTGCATGGCCGGAGATACCTCAACCACGACGCTGCGAGCCAGTATGCCGGCTGGATTCTCGACAGGGACCGAGATGGCCGACCTCCACCGGACGATGTAACTGCCGATGACCGTGCTGGAGCCATCATCGCCGTGGGCCTGCGCGCTCGGAATGATCCCGGCCTATTTGGCCTCTTGATCGACCTCTTCTACGCTTCCACCGACTCCGATGAGCAATGGTATTTGATTCGGATGCTGGGGCGAGTGGCCGAGGAGGGACATGCTGGCGCGCTGCATCATCTAGCAGCCATTGCTCAGGCACCCGACTCACCGTCAAGCCGATCCGCTGCAATCTCTGCCCTGGGTTTAGCTGCCAGGCGAGGCATCATTGGGGCGTTGGATGCGCTCATACACTTCGTGAGAACTTGCGCGGACTCAGAAGCTCAGTTTCAGGCGCTCTTAGAACTGGCGACTGCCGCGAAGCAGAGCCGTGCCGCCTTAGACCAACTCACAGACCTTGCGGAAGACCACAGTCAGGGATTTGCCGCGGATTTTGCAAGGTTATTCCCGCCACTGCGCACCTGATGCCGCAGATTGCCGATGACTTATGGGGCGGGGCATTAGACGGTGATACGGGCTCTCAAGCACTCGATGTCGGAGATATCGTGCAAACGGGACGGATCCTGAGGAATCGCATTCGCTGCAGGGCCTGTGGTGACATCGTTGAGTCGGTGCACCGATACGACTTCCACGTCTGCTCCTGCGGGAGTGTCTTCGCTGATGGTGGCACCGCATACCTGCGGCGAGGCAGCCTGACCAAAGGGAGCGAGGGATGGGACGAACTGACCGAGTTCGAGCTCTCGCCTGCGGCTCGGGAGCGTCGGCGACGTAGATCAGAGGACGCGTGGTGGATGGTCTTCGGAGCGCGTGCGGAGTGCTGTCAGCACTTGGGCGGCGGAGTTAGGACCACGCTCGTAGCACGGGCACGCCGTCTTGTCTCCTCCACGAACCTGCGCAACTCGAGGGCCATGAACCTGCGCTGGCTAGCCGGGCCCTGCGTTAGCCTCGGCCTGTTCCGAGATGCCTGGCGGTTACACCGAGCAGGTCACTGGGACTTCCGCCCGAAGGTGCGGGCTGTCGAGGGCCGCGCCGCTGTGGAGTATGCCCTCTGGATCCTCGGTACGAACGGGCGTCAGGCTCCGCCCGATACGACGAGGCAACAGCGCGTGGATGCCCTCTCAATCCTTTCCGGGCACGGCTCGCGGAGCCCCGAAGCGTTGGAGCATCTGCTCAAGGCTGCCCGCGACTACGGTCTATCGCTGGAGCGCCGCGATGCGATTCTGCACTTAGGTGGGCCGGCCGCCGAGGGCGTGGGTGCGGCCGTCGAGTTGCTGGTGGGTGTCTGGGCGGATCCCGCCGATCCTGAGGAGGAGACTGCATTCTTTGCGCTGCTCGAGGCGGCACGAGCGGGGGAACCGCGTGCGCTCGACGCTATCTGCGAGTTCGTCGACTCTCTCGAAGGAGACGAGAATTTGCGCCGCCTGATCTTCCGAGCCTTAGGTGAAGCAGCGCAGGTTGGAGCTGGACGCGCACTGACAGAGCTCGTCCGTTACAGTCGTGACCGGTCGGAGCCTCTGAGGTTGGACTCGATCGACGCGCTGCCTCGGAGGAACGCTCTGCAGGAGTTGCTCGCGATCGCCAAAGCTGCTGATGACCCGCTGCGATCTGACGCCTTGGAACGACTCGGTGACTTCGCTCGAGAAGGCGATCGAAACGCGCTTCGCTTGCTGCACGTGGCCGCAGAGGACCCGGGGGATCCCGATCGAATCGCCGCCATCAAAGGACTCGGGAGCGCTGCATGGGCAGAGGAGTCACAAGCGGCCGACATTCTAATTGGGCTGGCTCGCGAAGCCACCGGCCCGCTGCGGCATGCAGCCCTAGAAGGCCTCGAAGGAGCGGCCTTCCACGAACATACCGGCACGCTGACATTACTAGTCGAGGTCGCGCTGCGGCGAGGCGACCCCTGCCGTTTCGTGGCATTGAACTCGCTTGCGCCTGTGGCCGCGCTGGGGCACGTAGCTGCCAGAGCCGCTTTCGATCGGGCTATCACCGACGCGTCCGACGACGACTGCGACGAGACCGGCCTGAGCATTCAGTTGGCTGCGCTGCTCATCCTCGAAGGAGCCGAGTCGACATTGGCCGGGGCGACTCTCTCTTGAGCAGTGTTCCTGCTTGAGCAGGCCGCCCCAATGCACCTACCTGCCGACGCGGTTTGCTTGGGAGTACCGAAAGCAAGCTCGCGATCTTGCGGCGAACGACACGCGGCTGGCGAGGCTAAATTCTCGGTGAACTCCCCGCCCGCTCCCTAGCATCTAATTAGCTCAACTCTGTTCGGAATTACTCGCTCAAGGACGTCCGTCGCGGACTCCCACTGATGATCTCTTCGACGTTTGTTCGTGCTTTTCCGGGAAGCCTCCGGCCTACGTCGGAAGGGTTCGTGGTATTACGACCTCTGTCTTCAGGAGTCGAACTGATGGGCGAGAACATAGGATAGAATCAGTTCTTGCGCGATGTGACACATAGGATCATCGTCTTCTGCAATGCGGAGCAGCAATTCCGTAATCTCAGCGTCCTCTAATGCAAGCCATCCAAATGCACTAAGTGCTGCTTCACGGGCCGGATCGCTGCGATTATTAGCAACCTCAAAGAGTAAAGCTCTGACCTCCAGATCATCAGCAGCGAGTGGTTCCAATGCGAAGACTGCCTCGCTCCGCTGGGGGTCGAATTTATTGCGCGCCGCCGTCAGAAGAAATGAACGCACGTCTGACCCATGAGCCAAGGGACGAAGCGCTATCATAGCCGCCCCGCGCAACGTGTGATTCTGATCCATACAAATGCTCATCAGATCATTAAGTACTCCATATTTTTCAATTTCTGGCAGAATGATCAACATCGCGCCGCGTAGCAGTTGATTTAGGAGCAAATCTCTCTGGGTTTGAAGGACCCATCTAAAGAATTTGGAAACAATGTCCTTGTTGAGGAATCGACTGTCTATTGTGACCATAGGACGTAGGAGAATTGCGTGCAGTTCATGTGCACCATTCAGATCTTGCGTTTGGATCCGGCTACGTGCAAGCTCCCAAGCCTCACCGAAGTGACCTAATGCTACAAGTGATTGGATCGTTCTCCGATTGGTCAAAGGAGTTGATGGCCTGCTCATGCATTGAACGAGAGTCTGCCGCAACTGCCCTCCTCCAAATTGGCGCAAGTCCACACGAATGGCGAAATCAGTCCACCATTCGAGTTCAATGATTTGGGACTCTTCCATGGGTAGAACTCTCAGTGAGTATTGATGTTCGTTTTGTTGGAGGACAGCGTAACCTTTTACTGGGTGCTTCCATTCTTAATGGAGATCCAGCCGTTTGGAAGGTGGCCGAGGGCTAATGTCAAGAACTGGGGGAATTCCCTTCCAAGCTCGCGTGATCAGGCAGCGGTGTCCGCCAGGTGATCGTCTGCTTGGCTGGGCCGTCGTGCAGCGACAGCGTGCACGGCAAACTCACCGGGGACTTGCACAGTCTAGCGTCCAGTAGCGCTGCCGCCCCTGCTCGGCCATGCCTATCCCCGCCTCGGTGACCATTCGGTCCAGCAGCAATTCGTGATGCCGGGGGCTCGCGATCCACGCTCGGAGGGTCTCGGCCGGAGTACGGGTACCCATCGCGATGTTCTCGGCCACCACTCGGAATAATCCGTATCCCGCGTCGGTTATCCGCTCCCCCGGTCCCCGGCCCTGGGGATCCTGGTGAGCGAAGAATTCCTGGCGGCCCATAGCGAGACTATGATCCCTTGCCGCGTGGACCAGGACGGTGGAGAGCCGCCAGGGCGGCCGCCCCTGCTGCAGGCGGTAGGCGTTGATCTGTTCGAGCAACTCCTGCTCCAATGGACAGGTTGTCGGCCAGACCGTGCGAATACCGGTGGCCCGCACAGTGACGATGGTTGGCGCCAAGCCGAGCCGACGCTCCATCCAGCGGATCATCGGTGGCGTGCCCCGCAGGGACCCGAGCAGCGATGTCCATGCTCGGTCAGGCAGTGCTCACAGTTCACACCCGTACATCCATGCGTGCGACAGGGCTGAACCGGCCCTCGGCCCTCCGCTAGACACTCAATCTGCGAACGGCTGCACCATCCGCACTCGAGAGTGGCAGAGGGCGCCGCAGCGACTGCCGCATGGGCAATCGCAATGCCCGGGCGCAGGCCGGACGGGGGACGAGTCCTCTGGCTGCTAATCGTCGTGATCCCCGCCGGTCGCGACCCCACCTGAACGGTTCGGATAGATGGATCTCGCGGAGGTCCCGAGGACGGTGGGGCCGAGGAGTGGTTCGCATAGACCACCGCTGCCAGGATCGCCAGGCCGATGAGCAAGACGATGACGAGTTCCATCCGATCCTCCGCTGTCAGAGACTACGTCCGACCCACGGTCACGATTGATGAGTGACGCTTCTTCTGGGCCAGCTGGCGATAGTGGGCAATCAGCGTCACCACATCCGGGCAGTGCACGAACAGCCCTCCGGTTCGGGCTGCCAGCTCGCGCAGCAGCACCTCGCCTGCGCGATAGTCCCGGGATTGCGGGGACCCAATCCCGACCGCATCGACCATGATGCCCTCACGCTGGCAGCGATCAATGAGCCGGCGCGGATCTACCCCGGCGTTGGTGTCTCCGTCGGAGAGGATGACCAGCCGACGGGTACTGTCTGCAGGGGCTTCCTGGGACAGCAGACGAATTCCGTGCTCCATGGCCCGCCCGATGGCGGTGGCGTTGCCGGCTCGGATCCCGGCCACGCGTTGCCAGACGTCTGCCGCGGGCGCACCGAATCCCGCGACGGTTTGGCAGCCGCCATCGAACTGCAGAACGGCAACTCGATCGCGGGGATCGATTCCATACTTCTCGTTATAGAAGGCGAGCGCGGCCTGTTTGGCCGCCTCCAACCGACTGGGAGGGTAGTCCGTCGCGTCCATAGATGGGCTGCGGTCGAGCAGCAGTCCCACCCATTCGATCCACTCCACCCCAGGCGTTCGTGCCCGAGTGAGAGCCACGGTCTGGATGGTCGGCGTAGACTTATGCCACGGCAGCTTCATGGTCCACCTCCGGTGCACCCGCGTCATCAACGGCGTCAAGCCCGGTGCCGGGGAGCAGGGGCTCCGGCACCAGGTACCGTCGCTCGCTGTCGCAGTAGGCGGCCAGCGCCTGGCCGGACGGAATACCGTAGTCCCTCAGCGTGTGGGCCTCCGCCCGCTCGGTCAGCTCGCAGCTGAATTCGGCGGAGTATCCGTTGGGGTCGTCGCGCTGGCAGCCCGGGCACGCTGGATCCCGGAGGGGAGCCTTCTGGGGCTGCATGACCGTCCGCCGCTGCCCGCACCCGGTGCAGGTCATGTAGGTCGTGAGGAGTTGCGGCGACGCAAGCAGGACCCTGTCTGCCGTGACTCCCCACTGCCCAGCGACCAACTCCCGGAGCTCCCGAATGGTGGTGTCCGGGCCGTAGGGTAGTGTGAAGATCTCCTCTGAACTCGCCCGGCGATGCTCGGCGCAGCTTTCGCGACGGGGGCGCTGATAGACGCTCGCACGCCCTACGGGCCCGTCGAAGCGCAGCTCGCTCTCCGTGAAGAATGGCTGCAGCCCGGCCCCCAACAGGACCACCTCCTTGGCCATGAGGGCGGCGGCGGCCAGCCCATCCAGACCATTAGTGGCCGCCGGCGTGGACTGCTGCTCGATGACCACGCCGTTGCAGCCGGGGTAAGCGTTGGGATCGGTCTGATCCGGCGGCAGAGGGCAGGCATAGCAGGGAGAGTCTCCGGGCAGGATGGTCTGAACGGAAAAAGAGAGGTCGTCGATCGCGCCTTCGACAATGGCGCGTGTGCGGCCTGGCAGGAGATGCACGTAGCGGTTGACGTGCAGACGGCTCGCCAGATCGTGGGTCGCCAGCACCACCACGTCGTACTCGCGGAAGCGGGCGGTCCCGAATTCGAAGCGGATGTCGGCCACGATGCCGTCCGAGTGCATGCTCGGGTTAATTTCCTTGAGGTGCCGGGCGAGGACGAGCGCCTTCGGCTGCCCGACATCGGAGGCCAGATAACTCACGCCCCGGCTGAGGTTCGCCTCGCTCACGGTGTCCAGGTCCGCGATGTCGATCCAGCGCACCCCGGCCCGGGCCAGTGCCACGCCCACCGGATCGCCAATGTTTCCGGCTCCGACCAGGAGCACGCGGAGATCGTCCAGCTGCGCCTGGTCCCAGGTGCGGCCGTCCTGAACGATCAGGCTTTGCCTTGAGTAGCGCTCAGCGGATGGAGTGCGCATGGTAGGGGTCATCGTGGTTTCCTCCTCGTGATGGGTGGATCGCGGAAGCAAGGTATGCAGACGGGATGCGGGGGCTGAGGCGGGCAGGCACCGGGAGGTCCAGGATCCTGAGCACCTCCTCCGAAGCGAGGGAGCTCGGAGCGCGGTACAGCTCCTGCTCGCCGCGACGGGCAAAGATCCCATAGTCCCCATGCCAGGGATCGACGACCATGGAAAGCCAGTGTGGAATGTGGCCGAAGGACCAGTAGGCCGGGACGTCAGCATGGGCGCTCAAGAAGACGCGCATCCGGGGATGCGAATGGAAGTCGCCGACGACTTCTAGGCCGGTGATGCCGAGGGCTGAAAGCGTCTCCCGCCCCGCCTCCCAGGAGGCGGGCAGGATGTTGCAGCTCACGCGGGTCGCCTCGCAAATGCCATCGGTGGCGGCCACCACCACCGGTACACTTCCTCCCTGGGGATGCGCGAAGACGCGCCCCCACAGCAAGCCGCCCCACTCAGTGCCGGTCTCGTCGTAGACCGCGCGGACAACGTGATCGATGGTCTTCAGGGCGGCTTCACCCATGAGCACGCAGCAGGGGTACGAACCGGGCATGTTAGTCATCATCGTTCGTCCCCGAACCCACACGGGGCCCACGGGGAGCCGCTCCCGGGCTCGGGAGCGCCGTCGGGGCTTCAACTCGTGTGGTCACCGCTGTGGGCGTCGGGGCGGGTGGGGGCGCAGCGGCGCCGAGGCGATTCACGGTCGCCTGAAGCGTTCCCAGTTGAACGGCGAGCCGATTCACCTCCTGGCGGAGGGTGGCGGCTTCCGCTTGGAGCGCCGATTGAGTGGCTGCGCGGTTAGCTACCGCCTCCACTGATTGGAGTCCCTGTTGCAGCGCGGTTACCTCCGCCTCGGAGGCTGGCGGGTTCGCCGCGAGCTGTTCCTGAATCCCGGTCGTGCGCTCCGCTTGCGCCGTTAGCGCTGCCCGGAGCTCGTCGTATTGCTCGTCGCCCTGGAGCCTTCTGTCGCCGAGAACCTGCTCGAGGGCAACGACCCTGCGGTCCAGGTCCTGCGTCGCCTGGCTCGTGTTCGCCGCACTGCGGGCCACGTCCGCGACCATCAGCCCCAGTCCGGCGGCCGCGATAGCGAGCGTCAGCACCGTTACCGCGGTCCCCACGGCCACCGGCGTCACGGAGCGAATCACGCGGCCGGGGCGGAAGACTGGCTCGCCGGGCTGCCGAGAGGTCGCGCTGCGAGGGTCAGGCTCCCAGTCTGGCACGTGCGCTTCGCGCACCAGGCTGGTGCGGTCGTCGCCGTCGGCAAGTAGAACATCCCGGTGGAAGAAGCGGTCCTCAGGGACGGTCGCGATGTGAGGTAGTCGGAGAGGCGCAGGCGCAGGCGCAGAGCGGGGCTCCGTGACCCGCGCCGACGTCGTTCCATCGGCGTAATGGTCCAATGGAATCAGGGCCGCCACCGACGGGGGCAGGATGGGTAGCTCTTCCCCGTCGCGGTGTTGGTCCACCGTCCGGATCGTCGACATGCGGCCTCCTCTCAGCGCACCGTCGTGATCGAAGAGCTTCGGATTGCCGTGGGGGTTGCCGCCGTGCGGGCTGTGGTGATCGTGCGGATCGATTCCGGTGCCGGGGGGGCAGTCCCCACGGTTGAGTAGCCAGGGTTCGCCGCGGCCACCGTGGCGATCACGCTGCGTCGCTCTCGGGGCAAGGGGGCCAGCCGGAGCGGGGGTCCGAGGCGCCGCCGCAGCTCGTCCTGGAACCCACGCCGCATATACAGCTCGCCGGCCACGCGGTTGGCGATCGAGCCGAAGTTTGGCTCCAGGCCCTGCATCATCTCGATGATGTCGCACAGCACCTGGTCGAGATGCTGCGCCGGCATCCAGACATGCTCCACGATGCAGGCAGAGCCGTTGGGCCAGATGTTCGGCGCGAGAATCGGCCTCTCGAACTTGGAGATCGGCCCGCTGTTGGGGAAGTCGTCCGGCAGGTCCATGATCAGGCTATGCTCGCGTTCGACCGAGTAGTGCTCGTCGGTGCCGACTGGCGCCGCGACGTGCAGCGTGAACTCGTAGTGACGCAGGGTGGCGCTCACCCGCATCTGGATGGCCCCGTGTGAAGCTCCCACCAGATGCTCCAAGCGCTCGCGTTCGTCGCGCAGGCGATTGTCGTCCATCCGTCTGTCTTCCTTTCTTCTCTTCTGAAGCGTCTTCTCTTCTGAAGGGGTCTCGGTCTGAGGAGCCCCTGAGGAATGAAATCTCGGGTGCCCCTTGTCAGGCTGCGAGGGGCGGAGCTCTAGAGACTGCCGAGCCCCGCCCCAGAATGGCCTAGCCCTTCACGTTGACGCTGAGCAGCTCCAAGGTGTCGTTCTGCTGCACCCCCTGGGCCTCCAGCGGCTTGTCCAGGTCCAACTGGGCGCCCGCGCGAGCCATCTTCCAGGTCAGGGCCTGCCCGTCGGGGGTCTGGCGCAGGATGTGCTGCTCGGTGAGCAAGTGGTCGATCACCTGCTGAGGAGTCGTAGCGGCCAGGTCCAGGTCGAGGGTGACGTTTACACGCCCCGGCTGGTCGCGGACGGTGATACGCGTGGTAGTGGCTGCGGTCATGGTTCTGCTCCACTCAGATCAGAATTAAGCTCGGCGGGGGCTCGTCGCGGGGCGGGCCAGGCAGCGGGTAAGCTCTTTTGGCCCCAGCGCGGAATCGGCGACTGGAGAATCTGGTGCGCCATCGTCCTCCTCCCTGGGATGCGGGGCATCCGGGCGAGCGCATCCGGCTCGCTACTACCTGAACGGTGCCGGGAGTGTGGGGATTAATGCGATGTTGGATCGAAGGAGAGCAGCGCCTGGTGAGCATGAGCCAACCTCACCCGTCTAGCAGACATATCGCATCGGACAGGGGGCCAGCGTGGCGTCGCTTCGAGCCGACCTCGCGGCGGACAGATGACGGCTCAGGGGAAAGAGGCAAATGACTTGCTCCGTCAAATAACGAAGCAGTCAGCCAATGAACAAGCAGGAGGCCGCGCCCAAGGCGATGCGGCGGGTGCAGCTAGCCGAAGTCCTGCACGATGTGCTGGCCCGCGAGGTGAGCCAACGCGTCATGCAATTGGAGGAGGAGTATCGGGCCCTCATGAGCCGGCCCGACCTCCCTACCTATATAGAACTACGCTAGAAGTACGCGCGACGGAAAACATCTTCGAACTCGCTTACGGCCAGGCACCCATGCAGTAACAAGCGGCAATAGTCGTCGACCAGGGAGAAACAGATAGGCTCGCTGGTTTCGCTTGCCACGGATTTGGGCACGAAGGGACCAACCAGGACAGCCCCGATCCAGAGCTCGTTCCAATCGACCGATAAGCCCGCGAGACGCCGGCCAGGGCAGCGCGCTGGGGGCCGCGGCAGGCCCGGTACTGGCAGATGGTGCGCTCGGCTGCCCGGGGCCATGGCGAGCGAGGAGGGGCGGCGGACCGGGCGGGAAGCTCCTGACGCAGATGGGCACCTTCCCTCCAAGAGTCGCGGATGGCGGCGCACCGCGCCCATGTTGTCGGCCGGGGTTGGGGCAGGAGGCCATCCAGGCTCTGGTCCCGATAAGCGCGGACCCAGCGGTCCAGGGTGCCCAAGGAGTAGGCGCGCCAGCTGCCATCTGGCGTCACGCCAGGCGAGCTGACGGACGCGCTGGCCGTGTTCGGCTGAGCTGAGCCGGGGATTGGTAGCGTCGGCGATGACGCGGTAGCGGAAGAGCGCGACAGCTGCGGCGGGATCGATCCTCATAGGCACCTTCAGGAAGAGATGCCACCATCGAACCGGCTTGCGGGTGTTTGAGAAGGGCGGGCGCGTGTGGGGGCACAAGACGAGCCCGCCGCTCATGATACTCCGACAGGGCCGAGTCATCGGACATCCGCCCGCCCGCTGCTCGACTCGCTGCCAGCTGACGGTGAGCGCCTCGACAATTGCGGATGCGCCATCCCCGGCGAGATCCACCGGGGCTACGTAAGTGAGTGTCCCGCGTCAGCAGCCGCCGCTAGGGCAAACCTCGCGTCGCGCTGCAGCAGGTCGGTCTCCTGTCGGGCGATGCGATCCAGCGTGAGCAAGGCCACGCGCTGGCCAGTTCTGCCAGCTAACCGCAAACCCTCAATAGCCGCTCGGCGACGACGACTGGCCTCTTGTCCATCACAGGCGATGTCTGCCAAGGCCGAGAGCGCGCTCAAAAGGCCCTGGCGTGCCGGCCATTTCAGGGCGATCGTAGCCTCAAGGCTGCATGCGTCCGCTGGATTCATTGCGGCGCGCATCAGGTAGTCCACCCATTTCAAGCGCGTCGCCTTCCGGGTGGTTGACCACAACCCAAGATCATGCATGGTGTTCATCGCGTCTTGCCGGCCTTCAGCGCCTCCGCGCGAGAGCGCACTAGTCAGGAGGTCGACATACCGCTGATGGCTCCGTGGGATACATGCGAAGGCTATCACGGCCAAGGTATCGTCGCAGCCATAGTAGGCATCAGCCACATCCGCCAAGACTTCACGCAAACCTGGCCGAGGCTCTCGCCCGAGACGGGCGAGCTTGTGTACCGCGTAGCGCCTGGCCGGGTGGCCTGCATTCAACGCTACCCGGGACAGGACTGGCAGCGCCTCATGCTGGCCCCGTTCAACGGCTTCACCAAGTGCGTCAATCGCTGCCTTTTGTTCAAGCTCGTTTCCGGTCTCCAGAGCAGACACAAGCGGGTCGAGCAGTTCAATGTCAGTTGCCACATGATATCCAAGGATCTCCAAAGCGAAGTTGCGAGCATTTGGCCCAACGTCGTCCATACATGGACCACTTCCTATGCCAAGAATCCATCGACAATATGGAACGTAATTCGGATGGTCAGGCTGGAACAAGAACCGGACCCACCATCCCCTGATTGATTGAAGCCGCCATGCCTCTTCGACATGACCTAGGCGTATGCAGGCATCGATCGCAGACCAGTCGTCGGGTGTTCCATTGAGGTAGGTAATCAGAGAAGCCCGCAGTTTTCCAGCATGCTGTGCCGACTCAACGCGCGAGGCGAACGACAACCACCAGTCACGGTCCCGTCTTGACATTCGGCCGCTCGTGTTTCGCGGAGATCGAGGCGTGGAGCCCCGCAGGTGCTTGGAAGCGTCCGGCAAAGTACGTACGCGGATTCTGCGCGCTTTCGTTCTCATCCTCACCCAGCCCGGCCACGGGGCCCTCTCTACGGGTAGCCGTCTCTCGGTGGCCGCGGCGCGGCGCGTACCGAACGGAGCATCTGATCGGTGATGTCGCGCCACTCCTGCTGGACAACCCAACGATGCTCAGCCCGTACGAGACTCTCTCGGATCAGCTCACCTAGTTCGGAAGACTCTCTACTGATCGTAGATAGGGCACGGGATGCTACTTCATGACCATATACTGCCGCCTCGCTGAGGACAAGAATTGCGCAGCGGCGCGGGACATCATCTTCATTGCGATCGGAAGCGATTTCTCGTAGGAACCCTAGGGTCCGCGCCTCCCCGTTCCACGCCGGCAACCGAAGCGCTCCAATTGCTATGCCCCGATATGGATCGACTCGGTTTCCCGCAAGATCCAGCAGCCCGTCGAGAACCCACGGAAAATCTCGGATGTGTGCAAACTCCGCAAGTGTCGCGATAGCCGCTTGCCTATAGGGCAAGTGCGGTGTTCGCGCCACGTAAAGACAGGTTTCTAGGATGACGTCGGCAATATGCCGGTGCCTGTAGGCACCTCGTTCTGACATCGCGGCGAGAAGGGTCTCGAAGGCGTATTCGCGAAGCGGATCAGAGGCATCTCGCACGATTGAGTCTAGTAACTCACAGGCCCCAGTGTCGCCCGACACAACAAGTTCGGTGACGAAATCAATCGCCCAATTTCGGTCCAAGGGCTCAGACAAAGTGTAGCGCCGCTCAGGTCTCCGTCGATGGTTATGTGGGCGGCGGGAACGACGTACGAAACCGGAGGAGCTAGGTCTTGAGCGACGCCGACCGTCAGCGCGAGGCATCGCCGCCGATATCAGCAAAGTACGCGCCACCGAGTCGCCCCGGACAGCCCGTTGGGCGAGGATATCGAACGCACGCCACCTGTGAGGCTCGCCAAGTGCCGCCTGCGAAGGCCCTCGCGTCGCCGCTTCCAGAAGCCAGGAGGCGTAGCCTGTCCAGTGCCGCGAATCGGGAAGAGCTACTTCACGCCATCGGATCTCAGTTCTGACCAACTGCTGTATCAACCAAACCAAGTCGAACAGTTGCAGCCGAACACAGGGGTCCACACCCCAATCCTCCTGACTATCGGCCGCCCACCGCAGCAATTCGGTCAGCTCTTCGCGTCGTGCCAAGCCCAGGTGTTGTCTTTCCTCAACGCGCGCACCGAACCGGCCCCAGAACTCCCGCTCGTTATCGGATCTCATAGGAACGTTTTGGTCCTTTAGCTCCGGAGTTGGTCATTTCCTCGTTGATCTTGGCGGCAACCAGATGTCTGGTGACTCCGTGGTATGGAGAGTTTGATACAACTGCTCCGCCTCCGGGTCATCGTGTGCCAGCCTCCAAAGCACATTGAGGGCGTAGTACCGGTCTGGGTGGTCGCGGTCTCGAGCCACTGAGAGGATCGCTCGGCGCACGCCGGGATCACGTTCGTCTGCCCACCCAAGCCAGCCCATGACCTTCCGCCATTCTGGATCTTTCGGATCTCGGCCAATCTCCAGCAACGGTTGGTAGAGTTCCGGATCATCTTCCAACCCGTAGAGCTCACCGTTGTGTGCGTCTAACATCGCGTCGATTACCAGTGCCCACTCGGGGTCGCCTCTATCGCGGGCGACGGTAAGAAGAAACTCACGAATCTCGTCGTCTTCCTCTGCGCGCTCCGCGAGAGTCATAAGCGCAAGTCCGCGCGCCCAATCGGAAGTATCGCGTGCCAAACCGAAAAGTCGTTCCCCAGCCCAGTCGTACGCCGCGTCGAAGCTCACCATCGATAGCGCCTCAACTGCGAATAGCCGGTCTTCATCTGTGGTATTCGAGAGGATCTCGTCAAGAGCGGCCCTCACGTCACTGAACTCGAGAAGGCTTGCAGTGCTGTGCACGATTGATTGACGAGCATCCCAGGTGCCGTCTTTATTCGACAGGACCCAGACGATATAACGGCGCCATTGTCGTGAGCTTTCCATTCGGATGGTGCGGATACACAGCTGGTGAGTCTCCCAGGCATCTGCAAAGCAGCCTACCTCAACCGAGGGACTCACGATCCACTCCGATCCCACTGGAGCTTCGCGAAGCCATGTCGCGATTTTCCAACGCAACGCTGCGTTGACATGCTGTCTCGACTCAACGTATGCCGCGAACCTCACCCAGAAAGGATCAACCGCCCCAAGTAATTCTGACATCGCAGTTCCGGACTAATCTCATGCGCTCCTGGCTCATTTACGACCTAGTCGACCGTGCGCCCAAACCCGCGCTCCAGCATGGGTCTGGTCTACCCTGCTACCATCTGGCGGTGTGGGCCCTGGTCAGCCGCCAGCAATTCCTTTGCTGGACCCTTTCCTGGGTCTTTAGGATCGCGCCCTATCCGTTGCAGGGCTTTACTCAGTTGGCGCGGAATCGGCTGCTCATCATTTATGAGAGCTTCGACTGCCCAGAATCTAGCCGGGTCATGCGGATCGTTCAAGACCTTGAGCAACAGTTCGCAGACAGCAGATTCGTCCGTAGCCCAGGCAAGTGACTTCAAGGCAGTTCGTCGTGCCAAGTCTGACGACTCAAGTGCGGCAGTCATCAGGATCTCGCGGACTTCTAAACGGACATCTGGCGAAGCATCCTCGCCGAGAAACGTCCAAACGAATGGGAGATGTCCCGCCTGATCGTAGACTTCCGGATCCCGGCGGATAACTTGCAGGAGGACCGTGACCGCATCCTTCCCGCCAACTGAGACAGCAAAGCCAAGCGCGTTATATGACGCGGTTTCCCACACCGGTAACGAGCCCTCATTGTTTAGCACCTGGAGGAGGTAGCCACCTAGTCCCGAATCAGGGTGGGAATAAATAGCCCGCCCTACAGCGCAGATAGCAATCTCCCAGGTTCTGGGGTCTTGGTCGACGGAAATACCAAGCAGGACCTCCAAAACTGCGGGATCATTCGATGCGGCAGCCGCTATGAGAGCGTGGTGAATCCACCGAGTTTCCTCACCCCAAATCTCCTCGTCTTCTGGATGGTTGGCGACGCTGGTTAGCAATGCGCGGACGATCGTCGGGCAATGGTAGACCCCCGCCAGTAGGTTGACATCATCACGTGCGGCATTGCCGACGGCATCTCCCCCCTTCACCGCTAGGTCTACTAAGGTATCTGCGGCTCCGATGTTGGCCTCTGCCGCGTAACGCAGCAGTTTCAGTGCCAATTCTCGGTCGGCGGGCCCGGAGTCCTGCGGCGGAGGGAAGGATTGGAGGCCGAGGATCCACCGTACATAGCTGAGTAGGGATGGGGACGACGTATCCACATTCATGGCGAATAGTTCTGCAAAGATGTTGGGACGCGGCACGTGGTGAATAAGCCAGGCGAGGTCAAGCATCCCCGAGCTCAAGCACAAGTCGAATGCCCATTCTTCGGATATAGATTCTGCTTCAATTTCGGTGGCGTGAATCCATCCAGACGGGACAAACCACGGCACCATGGGGTTATCCGATGCGCTGAACTGATTCCACTGGGCAATGTACTCGGCACTCTGGTCACCAACTGAACCCGCGGCACGTCGTGCAACGTTTCGTAAGCAGTCAACGACATACGAACGTACCGGCACATCCAAGTGCTGAACGGCCTCGACACGCATCGTCATTCTTAGCCACCACTTTTGTCGTTCGCCACGACCTTTAGGCCACCCCGTCGCCATTAAGCTTTAGGCCACCTCCGGTCGCGGCGTGGGTAGTGTAACGCGCTTCTTCAGTCTGACTCACTCGGG
>Ga0209726_10001600_pt1 | contig 36189 bp, 36 predicted proteins | sample Subgrocontami54m_FD_187453 | JGI IMG/M metagenome (GOLD analysis project Ga0209726, IMG submission 187453) | Subsurface groundwater microbial communities from S. Glens Falls, New York, USA - GMW46 contaminated, 5.4 m (SPAdes) (version 3) | ecosystem: Environmental > Aquatic > Deep subsurface >...
GGGGATGCCGCGCGCCTCAAGCGCTGCGAGGTACGAGCCGCTGTGGTCGTCCCGCACACTGTGCAGGAGCAGAGCCACTTGGCTGTAGTCCGCAATGACCGCGCTGCGCTTGAGGAACTCGACAAGCTCGGCGAAGCGCTCGGCCTCGTCGCGCGCGTCGCGTCCCCAGATGCTGATGACCGCCGGGTAATCTGGATGCCCGGCGGTCGGATCGGCTTCGATGGTCTTGTCGAATCGAAAGGGCACGCCGTGCGGATTGGACCAGTCGGCCGAGGTCATCCAGCGGTCGTAGCGCTCGACGATGGCGCGGTGCGAGCGGTAGTTGGTGGTGAGCCGAACGACGGCGCATGTCGAGAAGCGGCTCGGAAACTCGAGAATGTTTCGAACGGTCGCGCCACGGAATCGGTACACGCTCTGGTCTTCGTCGCCGACGACGCAAAGGTTGCCGGTCTTCTCGGTGAGCTTGAGCAGGAGCTGTTCCTGGACGTAGTTCGTGTCCTGGTACTCGTCCACCAGCACGTAACGGATCTCGCTCGCGAGCGCGCCGCTGTGCTCGGGCTGGAGGAGAAGCCCGTGGACGATGCTCTGCAGGTGAGCGAAGTCGGCGCGGTTGTTGGCGAAGAGGGCGGTCTCGTAGGCGCGATAGGCACGGGCGATGCCTTGCGTGAATGGATCGGGTGAGGCGGACAGCCGCGTGGGGTCAACCAGCTCTTCAGTGATCTTGTCGAAGTAGCCGCGTGCACCCTCGATCGCGGTCCAGCGCGTCTTCCACTTGCCGAGGTAGAGGTCGTTCTCTGCGGGGCCGACGATCTCGTCGAAGTGCTCGAAGATGAACATGAGCTGCGTCAGCTCATCCAGCGTCTCATAGCTGTTGCCGAGTTCGGTTCGGTGGCGGTGCAGGGTCAGGATGCGGTTGCACAGCCCGTGGATGGTCGTGATTCGCAACTCCGACAGGTCGTCTCGGTAGCCGACCTTCTGCGCGGCAGCAGAGAGGCGATCGCGGATCTCGAACGCAGCCTTCTCGGTGAAGGTGCAGAGCACGATTTCCTTCGCCGTGGCTCTCTTCAGGAGAAGCAGGTTGAGGGCGCGCAGCACGATGCTGTAGGTCTTGCCCGATCCGGGCCCGGCCACGACGAGCAACGGGCCCTCCGCATGCGCGACCACCTCGCGCTGCGCATTGTTCAGATCCGGGTAGTGTTCGAGGATGGCCGGCGCGATGGTCACAGCAGCCCTGCCTTCCGAAAGCTGAACACCCCGTCGGCCGAGACGATCAGGTGGTCGATGATCTTAAGATGAACGGTCTCCGCCGCAAGGACGAGCGCGCGAGTGAGAGTCTTGTCCTGCTCGCTCGGCTGCAGGTGGCCGTTCGGGTGGTTGTGGGCGAGGACCAGTGCGGCGGCTCCGCGCTTTAATGCAGCCTCCACCACTCGGCGCGGATACACCGTGGCACGGTCGATGGTCCCTTCTTCCAGCCTCTCCACGCCGTCGCGCAGCAGGCGGTAGCCGGTGTCGAGATAGGCCACCTCGAACACCTCATCGCGCAGCGCGCCGATGCGCATGCGCCAGAAGGCCGAGAGCCGGTCCGGGTCGGCCAGACACTCCGCACCTTCGGCCGCCTGTTGGAGGTAAAGCGCCGCTGCAGCGCGGATGATCCGGAGCGCAGCCGGCGCGACCGACCCGATGCCCTTGATCTCCTGCAGCTCTTCGAGCGGGGCATCCAGGATGCCCCTGAGATTCCCAAAGCGCGCGATCAGCGCCTTCGCGGGCTGCTTGACGTCCGAGCGCGGGATGGCGAGCGTGAGCAGCAATTCGACGACCTCGTAGTCGTTGAAGCCTTCGAATCCAGACCGGATGAACCGCTCACGCAGTCGTTGGCGATGGCCGTGATAGTGCGGGTCGGTCACGGCACGCTCACCTCGCGGTTGGCCTTGGTGCGGACGTTAGACGTCATGGCGTCTTCGCTGAACCGCTCACAGAAGCCAAGAGTTGATGTGCGAGGCTTTTCGTCACTTCCCAAAACATTCCAGAGTCATGCTCGTTTAGGTCCACTCCGTGGGAGCGCTCCTTTTCCGGGTGGATGTAGTTCCGATAGTCCCGCAGTACCGCAGCCACGTCCTTTCCAGAGCGAGAGATCCAGCCCAATTCGGCTGCTACATCGATATACGGCTTCAAGGTCCACTCAGGTAGAGCAAGGGGCTTCTTGGTCTTCGAATCGATCGGTGTCGTTTTCGCCCGGAAAAGAGGATCCTTGTTCGTCATTCGGTTCGCCCGAGCGACGAAAAGAGCTTCAAGGAGTCCTCCCATCATTACCGTTGCAGCCAAGTGAGCGTTTGCGCGAATGCATCTCTGGCATTCGTTCCATCTCCGCTCTAGAATCGCCTTCATTACCGGGTCAGACGCCAGTGCCGTGAAGTTAGGAGGCGATTCTGGAGCTGAAGGAGATGAATGCGCAGGAATGAGAGCGAGGCCGCGAATTGAAGCAAGCGACTCTTTAGCGCCTTTCAGTGCCGCGAGATATGTGCTCTTTGCAGACGAGCGAGCGGTAGCGCCAACTATTGCTCTAAGCGTCACATCGACCGGTTCGAGCGAGTCTTCGGGAATACTTGTGACGAGTAACGGCCGGTGAGATTTGAACCACGAATAGGCCACTGATTTCAGATAGTCGCGATCATCGGCGTTCGTGACCTGTTTTACCTTCATTCGCGAAACGCGGTTCCGTGCCTGCTCAACTTCGCGGAAGCACGCCTCGATGGGATCGACACTGGTAGACATCGCAGGATTTCGCGAGACAGCCCTTCAGCGTTTCTTTGGCTTTGTCTTTCGAGGCTTTGTGGACTGAGGCTTCCTTCGGCTGCGCTCTGGTTCTATGCCTGGGAGCGTCATAGCCACGAGGTTTTCGCCGACGCTGTTGATGCAAAACTGCCCTCTCTCCGGGCTATCGAGATAGCCAAGCGTCTTTGCATTGTTGAGTGTCGGGAGCGGCTTTGGCGCTCGCCGACCTCGCCAACGACCCACGAGCCTCGCCGCCTCCTGAAGCGCCGGTGCGTCAATTGAAATCTTTCGACTCTCCGCAGGGGCCTCAAACTGGTAGTAATAGGCAACGACTGCAGCAAACTGGACATCGCTCTTTGGCTTCTTAGAATCGACGAAGGTTTTTATGTCGCCGGATCGTTGCTGTCGTTGTATTGACACTGCGGCCACGTGCACGGGAGCGCCACTGGCCCCAATATTTTTCTCTCCGGCATACCTCTCTGCGGGAACGACGGTTCCAAGGTCGAGATTCAGGCTTTCTGCGACCCAACGAAGAATTTTCTGTTGGCGCTCCTTTTCCATTCCCTTAAGTTGCTCCGCGACAGCCTTCGCAGCGTCGAAGTCACTTCCAGATGTTGTCATTGTGTTGTCCTCTTCGTGAGAAGGATCATAGAGCGTGGCATTCGTGAATGACGTTTAACGTTCGCAGTCACCGGCGCGCGTCGCTCTTTTGCGCATCGGGTGCACAGCGCGGTTATGCGACGTTCTGCATCTTGTTCGCGAAGTCGCGGCCCGACGTTGGCGGAGGAAGAGCCTTTCCATCCTGGCGGTAGAGCGCAATGGCTTCTTCTACGACTTGGCAAAGCTGCTCAAAGACAGCCTTTTCGTCCGTGCCGTGGCACCCGCCGTAAATCAGGCCCGGAGAGCTTCCCACAAAGCACTGGTCTTCCTCCGACCACTCGACGATCTTTGCGTATCGCGCAGTATCTTTCATGACTTTGACTCCTCAACGGCGCGCTTCACGGCGCGGATCTGATAATGTTTCGCGTCATCGCCAAGCGCACCGGACATTGTGATGGGTTTGGCAACTTTCGGGTGGACAAAATTTCGGTGACTGCGTTTGCTGCTTCGGTCGACGAAGCCCGCTGGTCTCTGTAGATGCCAATGGCCGAATAACCGCTCCCCTATTGGTTCTTCGGCCGATTTAACACTGAAAGATGGCCCATTCCTTGGAAGAAATCATCCCGGTCGGAGCCGTCGAAGAAGTCGGTCGGCATGCAGCAGTTCCTGAAACCGAGTCATGCGGGAGCGCCGGAATCGCGCTGCCCCGCCAACAGGAACACAGCGCTCGCGCGCACGATGCGCTCCTCGCCTGCCGTGATGTAGCAGTTCGCGAACGCCAGCCGGTTCCCCTGCTTCTGGATATCCACATGCGTCTCCAGCCAGTCGCCGATTTTCGCCGTGCCGGCGTAATCGAGCGTCAGGTTGGCGGTGACGAGATTAGCCGGCGGAGTTGATGCGGTTGCCATCGTATAGCCGAGCGCCACATCGGCAAGCGTCGCCAGAATGCCGCCATGCACCGTCCCGCGGGCATTGCAATGCTTTGCCTCCACGCGCAGACCGATCACCAGATCTGCGCCCTTTCCCTTCGAGAAAAAAGGACCGATCAGATCGAGCACGGGACTGGTACGGAACAGCGGCTGGAAGCCGGCCGGAGCGTTCTTGAGGATGCCGGGGAAGCTTGCCACTAGCGCTTTAGCCCAAGGTACTTCTTGATATGCTTGACCAGCACATCGTCAATTTCATTGTGTCGCGGCACCGGCTGCTTTTGGCCGGTGCCGGATTGATGTAGATGTCGTGCCTCCCGCCATGCCGATGCAAATCGCAACCTGCGCGTTGTAATTCGCGAATCAGCTCGCTGCGCTTCACAACGCTATTTCTTTGGTCTTGTAGTCCTTCGGTACGTCATCCATGGCCATCAAGCGAAAGGCGTCCTTGAGATTCTCCTCAAGCTCCGCAAGGGTTTCGCCTTGCGTCATCACCTCGGGATGCTCACGCAATTTCCCTAGCCAAAATCGATCACCTTTCCAGTACATCATGGTCAGCTTTCGTTCCATGCTTTTGTTTCGCATCGGTTGCTCCTCGATGAATCCATGCACGGTACATTGCATGCGTCCCGCGCCCGTCGCTATTTTACCCGGAATGCGCGCGCGCCTACGCCGCCCTGCGCTTAGCCCCCGCCTCGGGGTAGGGATAGAGAATATTCAGCGCCACGCTCTGCCCGGCGCTTTGCACCACGCGCACGTGCTCGCGCCGCAGCTCGCGCGCTTGGCGGCAGCCGCAGGAGTGCGCGATCATGTCGATTTCCGTGTTCATGCCGGTCGCGTATTGCGCCACGCGCAGCCATTTCTCCGCCACCACCAGACCGCGCTGCAGGCGCTTGTCGTGCGTGGCGACCCCGGTGGGGCAACTGTTTTGGTGGCAGCGCAGCGCCTGGATGCAGCCCAGCGAAAACATGAAACCGCGCGCGGTGTTGACGAAATCCGCGCCGACGCACAGCGCCCAGGCCGCGCGCGCCGAGGTGACCAGCTTGCCCGCGGCAATCACGCGGATGCGCGGGCGCAAACCCGATTCGATCAGCGCGTCCACCACTCGTGGCAGCGCCTCGGCAATCGGCAGGGCCATGTGGTCCATCAGCGCCTGCGGCGCCGCGCCCGAGCCGCCCTCGCCGCCGTCGATGGTGAGAAAATCCGGTGCGTATTCCAGTCCGCGGCGGTTCACGGCCTCGCATAATTCATTGATGAACTGCCAGCCGCCGATGGCCGTCTTCACCCCCACCGGCCTGCCGGTGAGGTCGCGGATGTAGGCGACCTTGTCCAGCAGTTCATTTACATTCGCGATGTCGCGATGCCGGTTGGGGCTGATCGAATCCTGGTGCGGCGGAATGCCGCGGATCCTGGCGATCTCTTCGGTGACCTTGGCCGCCGGCAGCACCCCGCCCTTGCCCGGCTTGGCGCCCTGCGACAGCTTGATCTCGAACGCCTTGACCTGCTGCGCCAGTTCCTTCGCCCGTTCCGGCGACAGGTTGCCGTCCCTGTCGCGGATGCCGTACTTGGCGGTGCCGATCTGCATGATGATGTCGCAGCCGCCCTCGATATGATAGGGGCTCAGGCCGCCCTCGCCCGTGTCCACCCAGCAGCCGGCCATGGCGGCGCCGCGCGACAGCGAGCGCACTGCGGGCGCGGAAATCGCGCCGTAGCTCATGCCGCTGATGTTGACGATCGACTTGGCCTCGAACGGCTGGCGCGCGTATCCCTCGCCTATGGTGAGCGAGGGCGTGGGCAGCCGGTCCTCCTCCAGCACCGGGTAAGGCGCGTTGACGAAAAGGATGGAACCGGGCTCGTTGGTGTTGTTGGTGGAACCGAAACCGATGATGCCGCCCTCGGCCTTGGCCAGCCGGTATACCCAGGAGCGCGCGGAGCGATTGAACGGCAGTTCCTCCCGGTCGTTCATGAAGAAATACTGGCGGAAGTATTCCCCCTGTTTCTCGAAAAAATAGCGCAGCCGGCCAATGACTGGATAGTTGCGCAAGACCGCGTGCTTCTTCTGGGTGATGTCCTGGATAAACCAGAAAATGAGGATACCGATGACGATGAATCCGACGACCGTCCCGAGTCCGTAACTGACGACTCCGAGCACGCCTGACATACTCCCTCCCTTGGGCAACCCCTGGCGCCGTCATGTTATCGACGCCAGGTGAGGCCGTCCATTACCCGCCTTTCGACTTTGTCGGCCAGTTGCATATCGAGCGAGACTACCGTGTCTTTGTCGATCTGCATTCGCTATTGATCTGCCGTACAAGCTGCAGCACTTCCATCGCGTGCCCGCGCGGGTTGACCCCGTGGAGCGCATGCCGCAGCCGGCCTTTCTTGTCGATGACAAACGTGGCACGGCCGATGCAGGTCTTCTTCCCCCCGTCGCACTCTTTCACCTCGCGCACGCCGTATTGCTCGCACACCTCCGCTTCCGGGTCGGCGAGCAAGCACACCGACAGGCCATGTTTGTCGCGGAACTCGGCATGGGAGATACAATCGTCCGGGGAAACACCAAGAACCACGCAATCGTGCCGCGCAAACTCCTCCTCGTGATCGGAGAATTCGATCGCTTGCAGCGTGCAGCCGGGCGTGCCGTCTCTGGGATAAAAATACAACACGACGTTTTTCTTGCCCTTGAACGCAGCAAGATCGACCGACTCCATATCGGCATCGGCGAGGGAAAAAACAGGAGCGGGTTGTCCGATTTGCAGCATTTTAGCCTTCACGTCCCGGACGATTCTAAACCATCCCGGGAAATCGTGAAGTCCCCCGCCGAGGCCTGTTGCACACGCGCTACAAGCCGGTGGATATAATTGTCCTATGCACGATCCTGAAGAACTCGTCCAGCCCCAACCGGAACGCTGCGCGCTCTCCACGCGCAGGGAATACCGCGATGCGCTGGCGCGGCTGATCGGATTGGCGCAGCGCGAACTACGCATTTTCGATCCGGATTTTTCCGATCTGGAAATCAATTCGCCGCAGACGTACGAGCTTCTGCGCGCCTTCATGCTGCGCGGTCGCAACAACCGGCTGTACATCGTAGTCCACGATACCGGCTACATCCGCAACGACTGCCCGCGCCTGTTGAACCTGCTGCGGCAATTCAGCGATCGCGTGTTTATTCACCAGACCCAGGCCGAAGCCACCAGCGCACAGGACAGCCTCGTGCTCGCGGACAAACTGCACTTCGTGCGCCGCCCGGTTCAGGCACAGCCGCGCGCCACGCTCAGGCTCAATGACGACCAGGAAAGCCAGGGTATGCATCTGCGGTTTTCGGAAATCTGGGACAATTCCTTTCCCGCCGTTTCCGCGACCACCAGCGGCCTTTAACGCAGCGGCGAAAAGCGGTATAATCGCGCGTCTGGAACGGGTCGCAAGAGCCGCGCCAAACGCCGTTTAACTTATCCATAAGGGAACCAAATCATGAACCGCTTAGTACTGATCGCCGCGCTCGCCGCACTGATGTTGGCGGGCTGCAGCAAGGAAGCACCCCCGCCGCCGCCTCCGGCTCCGGTAAAAGCACCTGAGGCCGCGCCGCCTCCGCCTCCGCCTCCGCCCGCTGCCGCTCCTGCTCCTGCGGGTGCTGCACCTGCCGCTGACGCGGCCAAGGACGCGGCCAAGAAGTAAGCCTGTTGTTTAGGCAATAAAAAGCCGGTCTTCGGACCGGCTTTTTTCGTGGTTCGTGGCTCGTTGTTCGTTGCTCGTGATACGTGATTCGAACAACGAGCCACGAACCACGTACCACGAACTTCAAACGATTCCGCGCCAGCCGAAACCTTCATCCTGATCGGCCACGCCGATCCATTCGGGCGCGCAGCCCATCACCTGCGCCAACGCTAGACACGCAAGTTCGGGGGTATTGTTGTGTTGTGACAAGTGCGCCGCGATGAGATGCTGCAGACGGCTATTATCGAGTGCCGCCAGAAGCCCGGCCGAGCTCTGGTTGTCCAGATGGCCATAGCGGCCGGCAACGCGCGCCTTGAGAACCTGCGGATAATCCCCGTTCATCAGCATGTCGAGGTCGTGGTTGCATTCGAGCACAAGCGCATCACACCCGGACAACATGGCCTCGATATGGCTGGTCGAGGAGCCTGTATCGGTAAGCACGCCCAGCCGATGCGCGCCGTCGGAGAACACGAAATGGGCGGGCTCGCGCGCATCGTGCGGCACCGGAAACGGCAGTAACTGCAACGCGCCGACGGAAAACGGGCTGTGGCTGTCGATGAGGTTGACCCGCGGCAATTCCGAGGCGTCCCCGGGGAACCCCTTGAGCGTGCCGTGGGTCAGCCAGATCGGCAGACGGTACTTGCGCGCGAACTTGTAGGCGCCGGCGACGTGGTCGCTATGCTCGTGGGTGATAAGGATGCCGGCGAGATCGTCGGGCGCGAGGTCCAGCCGCGCCAGCCGGCGCTCGGTTTCGCGCACCGGATAGCCGCAGTCGAGCATCAGGCGGGTGCGATCTTGCTCGACCACGAGCGCGTTGCCCCGGCTGCCGCTACCAAGGCAAGCAAAGCGCATGCACTATTTCAGCTGGTCATGCAACAGCGATAGAATCCGCCGGCCGGTGTCGCCATTGTCCTGCTGGCCGTCCTTGTTCTGCACTTGCACCTCGCTGACGCTCTTGGCTTCGGTCACCACCACGCGATACTGTTCGGCCTTGATCCCGCTCTTGTCGCTCTTCCAGAACGCGAGCTTGGAAAGAAAGCCCTTGTCCTTCTCCGGATTCTTCTGGCCGTCGATCTGCGGATCGACATAGCGCACAAAGTAATAGCCCTTGGAGCGGTCGCGGTCTTCCACCGTGAAGCCGACGCGGTCCAGCGCCAGGCCAACGCGGCGCCAGGCCCGGTCGAAGGATTCAGCCAGCTCCAATCTGTCGCTGCCGGTACCGCTGCCGGTGTGCACCAGCTTGGCGCGCTCGGTCTTGACGTCATTGCCCGCCAATTGCGCCTTCGCGCGCGCGTCCTCGACCCCAAAACGCACCATCAGCCGGCGCAGGAATTCCGCTTCCAATTCGGGATCCGAGGGACGGGGTTGCCACACGGTCGATTCCCTGCTCTCGGTCTTGTAGACCTCAACCATACCCCGATGGCTGATGTAAATCTCAGTCGTGCCGGGCTCACCGCCGCGCTCCAAGCGGGTGCGGAACTTGTCGCGCTCCCCAGTCGAATACACCGCATCGACTAGCTTGCCGAGCAAGTTGCGTATCGGATCATCGGGGATTTTGGCGCGGTTCTCGGCCCAGTCGGTCTCCATCACCCCGGCCTCGGGCAGTTCCGTTTTCACCAGAAAACCCAGCCCCTGCCAGAACTCCCTTACTACCGGCCAGACTTTTTCCGGAGCCTCCGGTACCACCAGCCAGCGCTGGGTGCCAGCACGCTCGATGCGCACCTTGGCCACGTTGGGCAGGAGCTCCGTGGAGCCCGCGCGTATCGCGCCGCCGCGCTCGGCGTTGTAGGTGGACAAAGTCGCCGAACCTTGGGTATTGACGTCGGGCACGGCGTATCGGTCGTCGCGCGAGGGGGACGTCAGGTCCGGCGGTATCTCCAGAGTGGGCAGCTGGCCCGCTCCCTTGTATTTTATTTTTTCACCCTGGAGGATGTCGGGCATGCTGCTGCAGCCAGCGAGCAGTGCGAACAGGACGAAACAAACGACTTTACGCTTCATACGGCTTTACCCTCGACTAAACGCAGGCCGCTTTTTACTTGTATGCCGGCCTGGCGCATGGCTTCCCTGACTACCTCATGAAAATTCGCCGACAGCGGCACCAGCGGCAGGCGGATGCCGGGCTCGATCAGCCCCATCTGCGACAGCGCCCATTTCACCGGAATCGGATTGGCTTCGACGAACAGCCTGGTGTGCAGGCCCAGCAGGCGGTCGTTGGCCGCGCGCGCCCGGGTGATGTCGCCGGACAAGGCCGCAGCGCACATTTCCTGCATCAGCCGCGGTGCGACGTTTGCGGTTACCGAGATCACGCCGCGCCCCCCCATCAGCATCAGCGGCAGGCCTGTGGCGTCCTCGCCGCTGTAGACGGCGAAATCCCTGGGTGCGCGCCGCAACAGATCGCTGCCGCGCTCCATGCTGGCGGTGGCGTCCTTGATGCCGACGATGTTGGCGATCCCGGCCAGGCGCAGCACGGTATCGTTTTGCAGGTCGGCAACCGTGCGACCGGGAACGTTGTACAGGATCAGCGGCAGGTCCACGGCCTCGGCGATGGCACGGAAATGCCGGTACATGCCTTCCTGCGTGGGCTTGTTGTAGTACGGCACCACCGACAGGCTCAATTGCGCGCCCGATTGCTTGGCCGACTCGGACAACTCGATCGCCTCGGCGGTGGAATTGGCGCCGGTACCGGCGATTACGGGGACGCGCCCGGCGGCATGCTCGACCGCGATGCGGATCAGTTCCTTGTGTTCGTCGAAATCGACCGTGGGAGATTCGCCGGTGGTACCGACGACGACGATGCCCTGCGTACCCTCGGCGATGTGCCAATCGATCAGACTTTCGAAGCGGGCGAGGTCCAGCGACCCGTCTTCGAGCATCGGGGTGACAATGGCAACCAGGCTTCCGCTCAACATAAAAGCTGTCCCGTCAGGAAAATGTTCAATTTTAACGCATTAGGCTTGCCGCCGGCACAAAAAATACCCTAGGGCGACAAATCCAGCCGGCACTCCTCCGCCCCGCGGCGGACTGCGCAAATACGCTGAATCACCGCGGGCTTGGGCCGCTCGACCAAGCCCTGCTCGAAAGCGAGAACATTGAATCGGCCCTCCACCCATTGCAGCAACTCGTCCGGACGCAGCAGAAACTCCGGGTTAGACGGCCGCCCGAGCTTTTGGTTTCCCACGGCGAAGGTTTCGTAGATGAAAACCCCTCCAGGGCGCAAGGCGTCGAGCAAAGCGACCGTGAGCGGCCGGTACAGGTAATTGGTGACGACGATGCCGTCGAACCGGCCTGCGTCGTAGGGCCAGGGCGAGCCTTCCAGATCGGCGCAGCGGATCGAAATCCCGGCCACACCGTCAAGCGTGGCCAGGGCTGCGCTGTCGCGGTCCAGCGCCTCGACGCGGTAGCCCAGACCGGCCAGGTAGCGCGCATGCCGCCCATGGCCGCAGGCGAGGTCGAGCACCGCGCCACCCGGAACTATTAATCGCGCAAAGCGGCACACCCATGCCGAGGGCGCGGACTGGTCACGCTGAAGTTGCATCGCAACTTCTCTTACCTTTTCATATTGGCCGCGAGCCAGTCGATCAGAAGGTTGCCGGCTGCGTCGCTCGCCGCAATCAGCGAGCGCACCCCGCCCTCGGCGTTGGGCGTTGTCGCGGCCTGTTCGATGCCGAAGCTTTGCTGCGCCACGAGGCCGCGGTTGCGGATCAGGCTGGCTCGCAGCCGCACCACGGCGTGGCTCTTGTCCGCTGCATCGAACACCTGGCTGAACTCTTCCAACTCCAGTCGCAGCGTGTAGTCGGCACGCACGCCGTCGGCGGGCGCGAATACCCCCGCCTTGCTCGCTCGGACGATGCTCGCGCGCAGTCTTTGGCCGAGCAGCGCCGCGGGCGGCATCACCCAGCGGCTCTGGGCATAGGCCTGCGGCCGGGTTGCGTCCTGATAGGCCAAGCGGTAGTAAATGCCGGCATTATCCATCCACGCCGGCGCAGTCAACGCGGCGACAACCAGATCGTGCTGAAGGCGCGGATTGGCCTCCTTGTCCGAGCGCGGCAGGCCGAAGTCATAGCTGGCCATGCCATCGCGCGCTTGCGGGATGGCGCAACCGGCGAGCACGGCAAGTGACAGCAGCAAAGCGGCGCGCAACATTATCGTCCTCCCGCAAAACCGGGCTCACCCGGGCCGGGTCTGCCCGGCGGCGTACCGAATACGATGCTCTGCGGATTGTCGCCCAGAGTATTGATGACGCGACCGAGCGCGTGCGTTTCCTTGGACAGATCGTCGATGAGCACATGCATACGCGGCATCGTTTCCTCACCCACCGCGCGCGCCGTGACCCCGACCTCCTCGACACTGGCGACCGCATGAGTGAGCGTATCGACGCGCTGGTCAAGCTTGAGCGCCAGGCCGTTGACGCTGCCTATGAGTTCGTCGGTTTTCCTTAAGCTGGCGCGCGCATCCGCAGCCATGCTCTTCGCCTCGGTTATCAGTCCGGGCATGGCCTCCAGACTCGGCTCCAGCTTCTTCGTCACCGCGCTCGCGCGCTGCGTCACCTCCTCCAGACCGGCGAGCGTGCGCCGCACGCGTCCCTGGTTTTCCTCGGCGAGCAATTGGTTGACTTTATCCGTGATCTCGATGATCGAGCCAAACAGGCTTTCGCCATCGTCCATCAGCGAGGGCTTCATGCGAATGACCGCGATCTCCTCTGATCCGCTTTTCAGCGCTTCCTTGGACTTGCCGTCGTCGCCCAGCAGCACATAGGCGAGGCCGGTTATGCCCTGGTAGCCGAGCTGGGCGTAAGTGCTCTTGGTGATGGGCGTGCTCTCGCGCACACCGATGCGGATCCGCACACGGCCGTTGTTCGCAGAATCGATGGCGATGTCGTCGACCTTGCCCACGTCCACGCCGCGGTAGCGCACCGGCGCCTCCACCTTCAACCCGGTGACCGAGCTCAACGTGGTCATGACGTAGGGAATCAGCTTCAGATCGTCCTTGCTGAACCACAAGGCCACGGCCGCCAGCGCCGCTCCCAGCACCAGGGTGAATAAGCCTGCCGCAAGGGCATGCGCGCGATTTTCCATGACAACCTCTCTCTAATTTTTCCCACTTAGTTTAACTGAAGCGCCCACCGCCGACAGCGCGCGCAAGCCGCGCTCGCCAAGGAAGAAGTTGAGTATGAACGGGTGCTCGACCGCGATCGCCTCGCTGAGCGTGCCGTAGACGATCAGCTTCTGCTCGGCCAGCACCGCAATCTTGTCCGACAGAGACACCAGCGTGTCGAGGTCGTGCGTCACCATGACTACGGTCAGGTTGAGTTTCTGGTGCAGGGAGCGGATCAGCCTGACGAAGCTCTCGCTGCGGTCCGGGTCGAGTCCCGCGGTCGGTTCGTCCAGAAACACGAGTTCGGGCTCCAGCACCAGCGCTCGGGCCAGCGCAATGCGCTTTATCATGCCGCCGGAGAGGTCGGCCGGCATTTTCGCTGCGTGGCGGCGCTCGATGTCGACCATGTCGAGCTTGAGCATCACCATGTCGTGGATGAAGTCCTCGTCGAACGCCCGCAGCTCGCGCAGGGGCAGCGCGATATTGTCGAATACCGACAGCGCGCTGTAGAGCGCCCCTTGCTGGAACAGCACGCCCCAGCGCTTGCGGATTTTCTGCAGCATCCGGGCGTTCGAGCCGTGCAGCGGAATGCCGAATACCTTGACCGTCCCGCGTGTCGGCTGCTCCAGGCCCAGTATCTGCCGCATCAGCGTGGTTTTGCCGCTGCCCGAACCGCCCACCAGCGACACGACCTCCCCCGGCATCACCGTGAGGTTCAGGTCCTTGTGCACGATGTGATCGCCGAACCGCGTCCACAGGCCTGCAACCTCGATCACCGGGGTCATGAAAGGGAAATGCCGACGTCGGAAAAAATCACGGCGAAAATGGCATCGGCGATGATCACCACGGTGATCGAAGTGACCACCGAGTTGGTGGTGCCGATGCCCAGACTTTCGGTGTTGGGCTGCACGCGCAAGCCGAAGTGACAGGCCACCAGGGCGATGAGCGCGCCGAACACGATGCCCTTGCCCATGGCCAGCCACAGGTTGACGGTCGGAACGGCGCCGGGCAGGCCGCTCATGAAGGAATTCACGCTGATGCCCAGTTGCGTGCTGGCGGCCATCGCGCCGCCGATCAAGGCGATGCCCGAGGTCCACAGGATCAACAGCGGCATCGCGATCGCCAGCGCCACGATCTTGGGCAGGATCAGGCGTACCGTGTGTGGAATGCCCATCACCGAAAGCGCGTCCAGCTCCTCGGTGACCCGCATCACGCCCAGCTGCGCCGTGATGGCCGAGCCCGAGCGCCCGGCCACCAGCACCGCAGCGATCACCGGACCAAGCTCGCGGATGATGCCCATGCCGAGAAGGTTGATGATGAAGATATTGGCGCCGAACGCTTTTAACTGCTCGGCCGAGAGATAGGACAGCACCACGCCAATGAGAAAACCCACCAGCGCAGTGATACCGAGCGCCTGCGTGCCAACGCGGAACACGCTGGCCGAAATCTCGCGCCAGGGACCGCGCAGCGGATTGCGTATCAGGCCGAACGAGTCAATCAGGATCTGTCCGATCAGCTGCACGATGCCGAGCAAATGCTCGCGCAGGACCAGCATCGCCGCCCCCAGCGCGCGCACCGCGCGCAGCGAATCGAACGGCGCGACCGGCGCCGCGACCGCGGCGGAATCAAGATTGGAAAAAAAAACCTCGTGTCCCGGCGCAAGCGCGAGCAGGCTTGGCCGGCGCTTGCCCCACGCCTGCCAGATAAGCAATGCGCCGATGTGGTCCAGACGCTGGATGTGCGACAGGTCCCAATGCCTGCCGGAATCGGCCGAAAGCAGCCGCAACTGCCGGTTGAGCAATCCGGCGCGCGATTCGAGCGCGCGGATGTCCCACGCGCCCGACAGCGCCACCGCCGGCGCGCCATCCGCGGTGCGGTTTTCTGTCACTTCCGGATCGAAAATGGCTTGCGCCGGTGCTGCCTGCATATTGTTGGTTGTCATCGCGGCATCGAACTTCGCCATCTGTCCCTGAGCGAGACAGGCAAGCTACCAGCTTTACCTCGATTTATCAATGCAAACACGGAACGCTGCGGGGACTTACCAAAGCGGCACATCCTGAGGTACGATGCCGTGTGCGCGCGAATTTTCGCGGGAAGCATCCAGGGCATACCGGCCGCCACCCTGAACGAAGAAAGCTGAGAACAAGCCATGAAGTTTCTGATCGTAGACGACGATCCCATCATCCTCAAACTCATGCAGTCGGTGCTCGAGGAGGGCGGGCACAGCGTGAAGACCTACGAGTCCAGCTTGAAGGCGCTGCGGGATATCCCGGTGGACCGGCCTGACGTCGTCATCAGCGACGTCATCATGCCGGAAATGGACGGCTTCGAGCTCTGTCGGGAAATCCGCAGCAGGCCGGATCTGGCTGCGATCAAGATCATCATGTGTTCGTCGAAATCCTACGATTTCGACCGCCGCCGCGCGAAGGAACTCGGCGCGGACGGATACATTGTCAAGCCGATCCAGCGCGACTCGCTGTTGCGCCTGATCGCCGAGATCCTGTCCGAAAAGGTGACGGTGAGCTACTGGGGCGTGCACGGCACGCTTCCCGTGCCGGGACCGGGTTCGCTGCGCTATGGCGGCAACACGCCCTGCGTCAGCGTGGAGATCAGCGGCGAACCGTTGTATGTCTTCGACTGCGGCTCCGGCATCAAGCAACTGTCCGATCACCTCGCGGCGTCGAAGGTACAGCGGCTGTCGGCGCGGATATTCGTTACGCATACGCACTGGGATCACATCAACACCATCCCCTTCTTCGGGCCGCTGTACGCCCGCGGCAATCAGATCGAGATATTCGGCCCGTACCAGGGCGATCTCACCATAGAGCGCGCGATCGCGGCCCAGATGGAGAGCGTGTATTTCCCGGTCACGATCCGGGAATTCGGGGCACGGCTCGTGTTCCGCGACCTGCGCGAGGAAACCCTGACTCTCGGTTCGGTCAGAATCGATACGATCCTGCTCAAGCATCCCGGCTATTGCCTCGGCTACCGGCTCACCTGCCATGGGCGGTCAGTCTGCTACATCACCGACAACGAACTCTATCTCCGCACCGACCCCCGCTACGACCTGGCCTATGTCGAGCGGCTGGCGAACTTCGTGCGCGGCGCGGACTTGCTCATCACCGACACCACCTACCGCGACCACGAGTATCCGGCGAAAGTCGACTGGGGCCACTCCTGCGTGAGCGAGGTCGCGGATCTCGCGGCGAGAGCAAAGGTCAAGCGGCTGCACCTGTTTCATCACGACCCGGACCAGAGCGACGACGATATCGATCTCAAACTGAAAGAGGTCAGGGAAGCCCTCTCCCGCCTGGGCTCCAATGTGGTGTGTGATGCCCCGCCCGAGAAATCCAAACTGATTCTCTAGGCCGGGTGCGCGGCAGGAACCGGATTGCGCCGGATACTGAGCGAACGGGCGACCGATTTCGTATAGAATTGCGCCTCTCGCCCCGGTAGCTCAGTGGATAGAGCGGCCCCCTCCTAAGGGGCAGGTCGGACGTTCGATTCGTCTTCGGGGCGCCAATAAATTCAATCATTTACGCTCATTTAGCCAAATGGCTGAATAAGCGTTTAGCGCAATTTCGCAGCATCCTGACGGGGTTTTCGGGCGATCTGAGCGCGATCAAGCAGCCTCGAAATCACCCCCGCTGAGCGCTTTGCGGGGTCCCTCCGTTTGTACGTCGTTAGTCATACCGCTTTACGGTTCCGCCAGTTATTTCGCGAACCCAACACCTGAAGTCCATTTCGCTTTGATGAACATGTCATGTCGCTTCGCTAGTCCTGTACGGTGACCGTCGCCTGCCATTGCACCCCCTGTCGCTACCCGGAGCTGATGCGCCTGCCGGCGGGAAAAAGAGCTTTAGCCGGTTCCCGATGAAAAGTAGAATGGCGAAGCGTCACATCGGACGAGGATCTGAGCATGCCTACCGTACTGATTACCGGGGCCAACAGGGGGCTCGGCCTGGAGTTTACCCGGCAGTATGCGGCGGACGGCTGGCGGGTCATTGCCACCTGCCGCACTCCCGAACAGGCGAAGGAGATCCACGCGCTTCAGCCAGGCGTTATCCTCCATCGCCTCGATGTTGTCGACTTCGCCGCCGTGGCCGCGCTTGGGCGCCAGCTCGAAGCCGAGACCATCGACGTGCTCATTGCCAATGCCGGCGTCCTTCTACGGCATGATATGTTACCCAGCGCGATCGACCCCGATGCGTGGATGCAAAGCTTTCAGGTCAATGCGATGGCGCCGCTCGCCTGTGCCGGCGCCTTTCTGGCGCAGGTCGCACGCAGCCGCGAACGCAAGCTGCTGGCTGTGGGCAGTTGGGTTGGATCGATCGGCGCCAACGTTACGGGCGGGTATTACGCTTATCGCTCTTCAAAGGCGGCGCTCAATGCGGTCTGGCGTTCTCTCGCGCTGGATCACCCGGAGGTGATCGCTGCGGTGTTGAGTCCGGGAAGGGTACGTACCGAGATGACACGATACGATGGGCCCGGATGGAATGCGCTTCCGTCGCCCGCAGAGCGCGTCTCGAACCTGCGCCGGTTAATTGCCGGGTTGACCCAGGCGGACAGTGGCGGTTTTTTCCACCATACCGGCGAAACCCTTCGTTGGTAACCGCTGCTGCTTCCGCAGGGCGGCGGCGCGTGCGCCCTTCGGGCAGGTCGGACGTTCGATTCGTCTTCGGGGCACCACTGATTTCTGTCCTGCGGCAACGCTATGCGGCATCGGGCTGCCGGCTCGGCTGCGCGTCGATGAACGCATCCAGTTTCATGCACTCCGCGAAAATGCCCATGATGGTCGGGTACGGCGCGAGCTCGCACTGGTAGCGCTGCGCGTTGAACATTTGCGGAACGAGGCAGCAGTCGGCAATGGTGACCTGGTCGCGATAGCAGTACTTTCCGTATTTTTTCGAACTCGCGAGAAAGACCTCCAGGCCCGTGAGCCCCTCGGCGATCCAGTGCCGATACCAGACGTTGACGCCTTCGTCGTCGAGGCGATAGCTTTTCTTCACATAACGCAGCGTGCGCAGGTTGTTGAGCGGGTGGATCTCGCAGGCGATGATCTGCGCCACCGCGCGCACGTAGGCGCGGTCCTCGGCGCTCGCGGGCAGCAGCGGCGGCTGTGGATGGGTTTCCTCCAGATATTCCATCATTGCCAGCGATTGCACAAAGATCTTGCCGCCGTCTTCCAGGGCCGGCACCAGGCCCTGCGGATGCACCGCCAGATAGCCCGCGAGTTTGTGTTCGTCCTTGGGCAGACTGACCACCTGCGGCTCGTAGGCGAGGCCCTTGCAGTTGAGCGCGATGCGCATGCGGAACGCGGCGGAAGAACGGAAGAAGGTATACAGTTTCATCGGTGGTATCTCACGCGACGTGAGCGGCAGCGGTGATTTGGCGCGGCGGCGCCTCCCATCTGTAGCCCTGATGGATTTCCTGGCAGCGATCCCGCATGTCCTCTATTGCAGTTGTTTCATGCGCTGATCAACGAAGGCGAGCAGATCCGGGCTGAGGCCGCCCGCGAACTTTGCGCGCCTGAAGGCGTCCAGCGCCTCTGCGCTGCGGTTGTCGGCCTGCAAGGAAATGCCCATCCCCATCCACCACACGCCGGCCCGGGGCACGAGCCTGAGCGCCGTCTGGTACCCCGTGACAGCCTCCCTGTGGCGCCCGAGGCGCTGCAGCACAGCCGCATCGAAGGCGTGGTAATCGGCATTGCCCGCCGCGCTGCCCGCGTGCTTGCTCAACAGATCGTGCGCTCCCTGCGGATCTCCGCGCTCCACTTGAATGCGCGCCAACAACATCGCATAGGCCGATTGATCCGGATTGAGGCTCAAGCCTTCCTGCAGGAACTGCTGCGCTTCGTCGATGCGCCGGTTCTCCAGCAGCAGCCCGACCAGAGCCTGGCGCGCTGCGGCGTGGCCGGGGTCCTGCTGCAGGGCCGACTTGTAACCGTCGATCCCTTCGGCTACCCGGCCCTGATTGAGCAGCCCGGTCGCCTTGCGGAACTCGCTTTCCGCACGCTCCGCCGGCGTGGACGGGTGCATCTGTTTGTCGATGCTGGCCGGCCCGTGTGACTTGGGTGCCGGCGGGCCGGTGCCCAATATCGAGGGCGAAGACCCGGGCGCAAGCCCGGCGCCGGCGATCGTCTCCGGGGCGGGCTTTCTTTGGCGCGCGCTCTTCGCCGCCGGCGCAGCCGGTTGCGTCGATTTACGCTCGGCCCTGGACTTGGCGCCGAAACTTTTCTCATTGAAGGGTGTGGCAATCTCGGTGGAGAGCTTGAGCAGGTCCACCTTGACCGGTTCCGTGCCCTTTGTTGCAGACAGAGCCGGCGCAGCCGCAGATACCGCGGGAACTGGCATCGCCGAAGCCGGCGGCCCCTGCGAGGCGGCAGCCTGCGCCGGAACCGCGCTTGCCGGCGTCACCGGGGGCTGCGCGGCCGGCGGGGCTGCCTGAGCCTGAAGCGCTGCAGCCGCTTGCGGTCTTCGCGCCTGCGACTGGAAAGCCAAATCGGTAACCACCGAGCGCGGCGAGAGCTGGTAGGCCACCCACACGGCCCAACCGCCCCCAACGACCAGGCCGGCGATGACTTCCCACATGATGCGCTGCCAGCTCTTGCGTCCCTGCACCGGGCGCAACTGCTGCGTCGGCGTCTTGCCATCGCCGTCGGCCGCATGGCGCTTGTCCAGGTCCTGCAACATCTTATTGATCAGGCTCATTTGAGCACCAGCCAGCCGATGCCGCTGCCGGCGAGCAGGCCCGCCATGGCCAGCCAGGTCCAGTGACGCGCCGGAAAAGATCTTGCTGCGGGCGTATCCGCGATCGCGGCGCGCGCATGCCGGCCGCGCACCTGGCGCACGCCTTCGCCGAACGCGAGCATCATCGCCTTGTTCGCGAGAATGTTGACCAGCCGCGGCAGACCGCCCGTGGCGCGGTGGATGGTGCGAACCGCCTGGCCGCTGAATACCGTATCGCCGGTGTAACCCGCGACGCTCAGGCGGTGCGCCAGATAATGCGCCAGCTCCTCACGCGTGAGCGTGCCCAGGTGATACTGGAAGGTGATGCGCTGGCGCAATTGCCGCACCGACTCGTGGGCGAGCTTCCGGTCGAGCTCGGGCTGGCCGAACAGGATTACCTGCGCCAGTTTTCTTTTTTCCGTTTCCAGGTTGGTCAGCAAGCGCAATGTCTCCAGCGTCTCCAGCGGCATCGCCTGCGTTTCGTCGAGGCAGATCACCACGCGCTTCCCTTCGCGCGCGAATTCGAGCAGCGCGAGGTTCAGCGCCTTGTGCAGACGGTGCTGATCGAGATCGGGACCCACCTCCAGACCCAATTCGTCGCACAGCGCGAACAGCAGTGTGCGTGGCTCCAGGCTGGGATTTGGAACATAGGCGGTGATGTAGTTGTCTGCCAGGGTGGCGAGGAGTTTTCGGCACAAGAGGGTCTTGCCCGTGCCGACTTCACCGGTAATCTTGATAAAGCCCTCGCCGTTGGCCACCGCCACCAGCAAGGTGTTCAACCCTTCCTGGCTGCTGGCGCAGGCGAAGAAAAAACTGGTATCGGGAGTGATTCCGAACGGCGGCTCGCGCAAGCCGAAATGATTGAGGTAAATCACTGTTTTCGGTCGGCCTGGCCCGTGCGCGGTTCAATGCCCATGCGCTGCATGCGGTTGCTGGTGTCCAATATTTCCTGCTCCCAGTTCTTGTCCCTCTCGATGATGGTGGGCTTGATCAGAATCACCAGTTCCCGCTTTATGGTATCGGTGGAAGAATTGCGGAAAGCGCCGCCTATCACCGGCGCGTCGGCGAGGCCGGGAATGCCGCTGCGGCCGTTGTTCAATTCCACTTTCATCAAGCCGCCCAGCACGACTATGTTGCCGTCCTGCGTGCGCACCATCGTGTCGGATTCGCTCACATTGATCGCGGCGACATCTACGCTTTGCGCTCCGATTCCGGCGAGATTGAACCCCACGGCCCTGCTGACCACGCTGGTCACCAAGGGATGAATATGCAGCGCAATATTTCCGTCGCCGTCGATTTGAGGCGTCACATCGAGCGAAATACCCGAAAAAATATTGCTAATCTGCGGCGACACCGACGTCGGGATGACCACCCCTGCCGATGTCACTCCGGGAACCACGGTAATACTCGTTACATGAGGCTGGTCGGTACCGACTTTGAGCACGGCCTTCTGGTTGTTGAGCGTGGCCACCCTGGGACTGGACAGCACCTGCACCGATCCCTGCGACTCGAGAAACTGCAGCAAAGCCGCAAAATTTTGCGTCTGCACCGCCAAACCGAATACCCCGCCCGCGACGCCGGTGGCCCCTGCAACCACGCCTCCGAGCGTTGCGAGCCCGGCTCCCGGGTTGGCGGTGAAACTGCTGCTGCTGCCGGCGGCGCTGCCAGCGGTGCTGCCGCTCAGGGGACCGGTCGTGGCAAGGGTGTTGGGCACACCGCCCAGGCCGCTGGAAAAGCCGCCGGCGATGCCGCTGGTGGGAAACGCCGCCCAGTTGATTCCGGCTTGATAAGCCTGGTTCAAAGTCACATCGATGATTTTTGCCTCGAGCATGACCTGCCGATTTACCGACAGCTGCATCGCCTTGAGCAGCGCCGCAACGCTGCGCAGTTCCTGCGGCATGGCACGCACCACCACCACACCGGACTGCGGGCTGATGACTATGTTGCGGCCCGCAGCAGTGCCGACGATGGTGCGGATTGCGTACTCGACTTCGGCCCAGAAGTCGGTCGTTTGGACAGTGGACATGCGGGTTGCGTCGGCCTGCATACCGCCGAGGGCGCCCACAGCGTTGGGTGATAGGGACGGCGGTCCCTGCACGCCAGGTGGAGGCGCGACGGCCGCGGCTGCCGTTGTCGCTGCCGTCGCTGCCGTCGTTCCGGCGGTTGCGGTAGCAGCACCAGTCGCAATGCCGCTGGAACCGGCGGTAACGCGCATGTCGCTCCTGCCTTGGCGCGCTCCGATCAGGTAGTTGACCTGAAATACGCGCGTCTGCAGGCCGGCGGGCTGGATATAGACTCTGCTTCCGTCAATTCTGTATTCGTAGTCATAGATTTCGCGGATCGATTCAAGCGCCTCGGACAGGCTGACGTCCTTGAGCGTCACCGAGATGGACCCGGACACGTCCGGGTGCACCAGCATGCTGTAGCGGGTGCCCGACACGATCGACAGGAACACTTCGCGCGCCGGCGCGTTGTTCACGTTCAGATCGAAGCGGCCCTCGATCGGCTTTCCCTGCGCCTGCGGCAATTCCATGCGCAGCGGCGGCAGCAGCGCCTGGTTCACTGCGTCTGATTCCCTCGGTTTGGCGCGTTGCGCGCCTTTGTCCAATTCGCCGACGATCTGGTCGCTGACCCTATTGGCGCGCACGGGTTCCTGGGCGCAGCCAGCGACAATCGATAAGGTTACAAGCACGCTTGCAATCTGCCCGGCGGTGCACAGAGTTCTCATGGACGTTTTACCACTTTCTCAGGTTTCCTCTCGGTGCCGGAGACGGCGGAAATTTTCTCCATCGGAGGATACAACTGTAGCACTTCCAACCCCTGATCGGTTTTCAGTGTCACCTCGGTTGCCGTGATCTTGACCAGACTTGCCTTGCCGTAAGTCCCTCCCAGGGACACATACTGGCCGTTGATGATCGCGCCGTTGCGCGCGCTCGACAGCAGGATCGACTCCAGCCGCGGGCGCGGTGCGGCGGCATCGCTCGCGCCCGCAGCCCCGCCTGCTACCGCGGCCCTCATCAATTCAAGCGGCGGCCGTGTCGGATCGGTGAGCGCCTGCGCGGCGCTTCCGGCCGAGAGCAGCAGCGCGGCTGCGGCCATGATCACCGGCGCCAGCATCAGACGGTCAGCCATGATTTCTCCGGGCTGAGCGTATAGATGGTCAATTTCAGCACCGACTGCGGATACTCCGCCACGCTGAGTTCGAATCCGTCCCAGAACACCCGCTGCTGCATGCCTTCTAGCGCGGCAATGTACTCGAGCAGATCGAAATAGCTGCCTTTGAGGCTGAGTTCGACCGTGTGTCGAAACACCTGGCGCTCGTCGGCCGCCCGCGCCTGCCCGCCGGCGGCGCCGCTCGGCGCGCCGGCGCCCGGCGACAGACCGGTGCTTGGCAGGTTGCGCAGCGATATCAGCTGCAATTTCCGGTTTTCCACTATCAGGTTTTCGATCATCGCCACCATTTTTTCCGGCGCGACGAACTGCAGTTGTTGTTGCTCGAACTGCCGGTCCAACTGCGTCATCTGCTCGCGAAGGCTCTTGAGCCTGTCGCGATTGAGCTCGTCCTGATCCTGCAGCTTCGGTCGAACCAGGGCCTGAATCTGGGCCTGAATCGCCTTGGTTTCGTCTTCCTGCTGTGCAATCTGCGTCGACAACTGGAATCGCCGCGACAACACCGGGGTCAGCAAGAAGACCTGCAGCAAGGTCATCAGCACCAGCGCAACAGCGCCGAAAAACATGACCCGCTCGCGCAGGGCCATGGCATCGATGCTGTCGGCGTATCTTTGCAGCAGCTGCTTCATCGCGATTCACCGCCGCGGGTTTGCGCTGGTTGCAGAATACCCGGGGCAATGCCAGCCGCCGTTTCGGATGCCGCCTTGCCGGCCGGCGCATCCCCCGCGCGCGACGGAAGCCTGGCGTGGGTGGAGCCGAGCCGAAATTCGGTGTAACTGTAACCGGCGGGCGCAGTGGCTGGCCGGGACGCATCCGCTGGCAGCGCCCCCTCGCCTTGCGTCATGCTGAGCGAGTCGAAGGCGCGGCCGTGCATCGCCCGTTCCCGGGTCAGGCGCTGGATGTAGGACGGAACCAACTCGGGCCGCAATGCACGTCCGATGATCTCCATTTCCGCACCGCCCTTGCCGACACGGAACCCCGTGAGCCACAGCCCGGCAAGGGACTGGCGCGCGAGGGCGCGCATGTACTCGGTATAGCTGGCGTCATTGGTGAGCAGGCCGATGCCGACGCTATCGAGCGTTGATTTGCGCGCATTCAACTGTGCCTGCAGATTCTTCACCTCCGCCTCGAGACCGGCGTCGATTTTCTTCGGTGCGTAGCGCACGCCGGTTTCGACCAGCCGTGCCTTCGACTGGTCATATAGCCTGGCCGTCTCTACCGCCTGCCGGTCGAGGTTCAGGGTCTCGATACTGGCGTAGGCATAGAACGCAGCGACGCCGACAACCAGCAGGGCCATGGTGTCGAGCATGTTCACTGCGGAGAAAGTCTTCTTCTGCTTGAGGAAGATCGGGTTGAACAGGTTGATCTGCTGGCTCATAGCGCCTTCGCCTCGAGGCGCAGCGCCGCGCCCAGCACATGGAGCAGTTGCCATTGCTGGTCGGTGCCCATGTCGTCACCGACGAATTCCAGGGCATCGGCCAGATTGATCTGCCGCAGCGGCAGGTACAGCTGCGAGCTCAGAAACGCCTGCAATCCGATGTCTTCCGGCATGGGCCCGAGCAGCAGCTCCGACAGCGTGACGTTCTGGTACTGGCGCTCAAAGTGATCGAGCGAGCGCTGCAACTCGACTCCGATGCGCTCGAAGTACGCCTGCCGCTGGCTTTCCTGCGCGCCGACGAGTTGCGACCAGGTCATGTCCAGCCTGCGCGCAAGGTAGAGTTCGCCCTTGAACGAGAGGGTGAACAGGCCGCCGGCGCGATCGAAGGTCAGCATGCCGACGCCGCGGTCCGCGGTTTCGTAGAGTTCGGCGATATTGCGCTGGGCCGTTTCCGGAATATCGATCACCTGCAGCGCAATCTTGGCCCGCTCGAACTGGGCGACCTGCCCCTGCACGATCTCGTTCTTCGCCGCAACCGCGTACATGTAGTGGCTCTTCCCCGGTGCCTCCGCGTCAACCGGGATGTCGAGCACGTCCATGGTGGCGTCGTCGATGTGATAGTCGAGCAAATCCTTGACGCGCCAGCGGATCGCCGCCTTCAGCTCCTCGCGCGGCACATTCGGCGCGTCCACCATCAGCAACTGATATTCCGCCGGATGCAGCAGCGTCGCGCAGCGGTAGCGGCCCAGTTCGTACTCTTGCGCCGCCTGTTGCAATTCTGCGCCGTCTTTTTCGTCCCGCTTGACGATGCCCCACCGGCCGACCCTGGGCCTGCCCTGAGCCTGGCGCTCAACATGGGCCAGCCGTATGGCGTCAGTGTCGGTACTGACCGCCATCCAACCCGGCTGTGTTTTTTTCTTGGAAAACCATGCCATATGCGTTACTCGTCTGACGAGCCACTTGAAGTTATATCAATAAATAGTTGTTGTCAATGGTTTTTCTTCATCCAGGGACTGAGGGTACCGCAATCATTGCCTCCGATTTTCGCGGCTAAAATCCCGAGCCGGTGGTTCTCCTGCAATACCCTGTCCGATGCCCCCCGCGCCGACAGACGTCGTTGCGGTTTATCAAGGCGTGTTTGCCAACACCAAGCGCTTGCGCTCGACATAGCCCGGCGTCGCCGCCAGCGCAGCGTCCGGACAGGCAGCGGAATTGCACGCGATCGCTTCGACGTTATAGGTCGTGGTTACAAACGGCACCCCGGGTGAAGTCTCGCCCTCGTTGAAAGTCCGTGCGATGCAGCTTACCGTCACTGAAAAACCTGTGGAGGCGCGCAGATCCAGCGTACCCGAGGCACCGGCGCAACTGCCGCCGCGCAATGCCCAGTAAAGCCCCCATTCGTTTCCGGCGCGCGCTGTCTGCCAGGCGCGCGCGGACAGGATGTCCTGCGTGGAAGTGACCTGCTGTGTTGTCCCCAGCCTCACCAATGCGGCCGAAATGGTCGCCATGACGACCAGAATGACAATCGCCACAATCGCGCCGAAGCCGCGTTGTCCGGCATTCATGGCACGTTGTCCACATGCACGCCATGGACCAGGACAATGCGCTCGTTCTGCTCGGCGATTTCCAGATTCATCCAGACGAAACCATTTTGCTGCGTTGCGCCCTGAGTGGGGGAATAGACAAACGAACAGCTCCTCACTTTGCTCGCCAGCACCGGCGTGGTGCCGACCACCGGCGCCGGACACGCCACTGGCGTCGCCGCGTTATAGCCGTAGTTCGCGAACCGGTACAGCGTTCCGGTGCCGCTGCCATTGGCGTCCACGCCAGTGCCGGCGCAGACATAAAACACCGCGTTCTGCGCGTTGGGCACCACCACGAACCGTCCGCCGTCGTATCCACTGGGAAACTGGGTTGCCGCCAGCAGCGCAATCCGGTGATAGCCGAGGCTGGGATCGGGTGGCGCGGCAACAGACAGGATCGCGGCCCGGTTGGTGCCCGCATGAACGTCATTGGTATTCTGATTGTCGATCACCAGCCAGTCGCCTGCCGCCGGTATCGAGGACAATGACGTCAGCACATCGAGGGCGGCCACCGCGGTGGTCCCGTCAAATGGCGCGCTCGGCGTTCCCGGGTTCGCAATATCCCAGATCGTGTCCGGTCTCATGCGATAGCGCCCGCCGGCAGACGTAGGCACCGACTCGAAGCACTGCGCGTTTGGCGAGCGGATCGAGTTGGGCACCGACAGGCGAACATCCCTGGACATCCTGCGCAATGCGGTATCCGCCACGTCGGTCATCCCGGCGCGACGGTTCACGGCCAGATAGATTTCGAACGCCGGCTTGAAAAACACGACGATGGTGGCCGCGATGATGCCGGTAACGACCATCACCACAATCAACTCGATCAGAGTGAATCCGCGCTGCTTCGTCACGGACATGGCCATGATGGACCCGCATAACAGGTGCGCCAACCGGTGAGCGAGTAGCTCTCGCTCCCGCGCGTCACGTTCACCCTGACCGTAAGCTGATCGGTCGCAGCCACCCCGCTCAAAGACACCGGCAATGCCGCCGGGGGGCTAACGCTCACGCTTACGCCGACTTCGCTCAACACGGTCGCGCCGTCGATGTCGCAAATGTTCACCGTGCTATAGCCGTTGTAGTCTCGCACGTCGTTGTAAGTATCGCGCGCGCAGCCGGCAAATGGCGGGTTGGGAGCCGCTACTGCAAATGGTTTGAGCAGGATTTCCTCCATCATCTCATCTGCAATCGCGGACAATTGTTTGCGTACCATCGGATCCGCGCTGTGCCTCACCGTGGTGGTAAACGTCAACAACACGCCAGCCAGGCCGATGCCGATAATGACAATCGCAACGATCAACTCGATCAGTGTCATGCCGGACTGATGCCTATTCGACATATCCGGTGGCCCCCTCGATTCTGATCGGCGTGGCTCGCCCGGTGATGGCGATACTGCCGGAGTAGATCGTCGCGCCGGCGCCATCGCTGGTGATCGTGCCCGCCGGCTGAAAATACAATAGCCCGCCCCCAGGATAGCCGCTCGCCTGTATGGATCCTTCTTTGCTCTGATACGCCGCCCCGTCGGGACTGGGCAAGGCTGCGGCACAGGCGCTTGCCGGATTGAGAGCGGCGATCGAGAGCGCGATCGTTGTCGGCGTGAGAGTCGCGCAGACCAGGCGCCGGTGACTGACCGCGGATTTCTGCGCATAACGCAGTGCACTCACCACATCGGCATGAAACGCCGCGCCGATGAACGCCCGGTTGTCCATGATTCGGGGCAAAGCGACGGCAGACAATATGCCGAGAACAATCATGACCGTGATCAGTTCAATCAGCGTAAAACCGCCGTGTTTGGACATCAATACAACTCACGCACATGGATGGATTTCCTGGACTCCGGCGCATAGATGCCAAAACTGCCGCGCGCGGAGGGGTCGCGGTCATAAGTTACCGCACAATTTCCGTAGATCGAACGCAACCACGGGATGGCTGCGCCGGTCGTGGCGGGATGAACGCTCAAACACGACTGATCGGCCGCGCCCGTGCCGAGGTTGATCGCCAAATCAACGCTACCTGTGGCGACCGGGGACGGTTTCGTCAAGACGATGCTACCCTGTCCGCCGGCAAGCGTCGTTCCGACGACATGACTCGCCCCAAGATTCACCGCGGACAAGGTGCCGGAATACCCTGACAATCCTATCGATACGGCAGGGACGAGCGTGAAGCTGTCGGCGCTGTTAAGCACCCAGGAGTTACCCGTCCAGTATTCCGCCCGCAGCGGCAGGCTGAGGTCAGCCTTGTCGCTGCCGAACGCGTTGAACAGGCGCAGTCGGCCGTGGCGGATGTTGATGCTGTCGTTGGCGCCGGACGATGTGACGGTATCGGCGTCCTCGGCGTGAATCTGGATGGGCAGTGCGAGATAAAAGGGCAGAGCGTTGAACACAAAAGAAATCCTGCCCGTCGCGTCCGAGTAATTGCCCTTCCCCTCACCCGGATTGAGGTTGAGAAACTTGCCTGCCGGCACCGCGCCCGTCCCGCCCGCGACCGCATCGACATAAAGCTGGCCTGCGGCGCCCCCCACCGGCAGGCTGAGGTTCACCGCTTTGGCAAAGTCGCCTGGATTGATGTAGTAGTAGTTTGCAGTCGGCGCGCCCAGCGAATTCTTCGCCGTCACCGTCACGGTAAACGGCTGGCCGGGCACGGGTCCCACCGGATTGCCGGAGTAGGCAAAGCCCCCCCCTTGAGGCGTCACCACGGTATCGAAGTGATCCGGAATGAACCGCCCGACATAGGGATTGACCGCGCTGACCACGGAATTCTTGCCGTTGATTACGTCGCTGCCGAGATAGCCGTTGGCGTTCGACAATCTCGCCTGCAATTGCAGCACGCCGACCTCATTCCAGGCCAGGTCGGTCAGCGTCGCCGCGCCCGCATTGAAGCCGCCCAGAACGCGACTGATGGCAGCGGCGTCACCCAGGCCGGGCAGGTGATTGAACGACGCCAGTTCCGCCCCTTCCGCGGGGCTTTCCTTGCCGAAGTTGGGCGTGAACGCAGGCGTGGCGGCGCCATTCATCGCCGTGACGGTCGCCTTGAACGCTTGTCCCGCCTGAATGAAAGCGGCGCCTGCCGCGCCGGACGCGGCCGGATTGTTGCCGGTGACATTCGCCGGCGCGCAGGTGCCCGCACCGAGCGTGGTACAGGCAATATTGGTAATGTCGAAATGATCGGGCTTGACCACGAAGGAATTCGATGAACCCGCCAGAGAGGTCAGCAACGATCCGCCCGCTGCCTTCGTCGCCCACAGCTTCACCTGTCCCGCGTCGCTGAAATTGAAGGTAAACGGCGCATTGCCGTTGGCATCGAAAGTCATGCCGACCGGCAGATAACTCACCACGCTGCCGTTGTTGTTGCGCGCAATGGTGGTGGCCGCTCCCCCGTTTACGCTCATCAAATTACTGGCGCTGCATGTCGCCGGATTGTTGCACTCGTAGGCGAAATCGACCGTGTTTGCGCCGGCCAATGCCGCCTCGCACGCCTGCGTGGTGGTGCTCGTCTTCACCGCGCGCAGGTAATGCGCGGCGGAGGTGATACCCGCGACCTGCGTCGGTATCGTGACCACGACGCCTCCCGCTGTAGCGGAAAAGATGAAACCCGCCGTGTTGAAGGTGGTGGCACAACTGTTCGCCACTGCGCACACTCCGTTCTGACAGCACTTGCGCGGGTTCACCGCCGGGGTAAGTTCGGCCGAAAGGGTAACTGTTGCGGTCGCGCCATCGGCCGCCAAGGGATAGCTGAGTGTCGTGGTGGCAACCCCAGTGGCATCGAAAGTTACCGTGGTCAAGCCCAGCGTGCCGGCCGAGGTCGCCAGCGTGGCCGTCGTGCCGCTGGCGGCGGTGTACTTGTTGGTGCAGGGACTGACGCCGTCCGTACAGGCGGTGACCGTTGCCGCGCTCGCCAGACACGCGACGCTGGCCGTCGGCAGCGACAATTCGTAGTGATCCGGCCCGGCCGGGGCTGGCGGCTTGAGCGCGATGGTCAGAAACGCGTTGATGGAACTGGTGACCGTTGCGGTGGTATTGCCCGTCGCCCCGGCGGCGGCCTTGGCGCCGTCCCATACGGCGAAGCCTCCACCATTGCCGGTGGTCGTGCCGGCGTCACTGCGCTCGGCGATGCCGGTCAGATTTACGTTCGTCTCCGCGCTGAATGCGGCCGCCGCGTTGTCGTCGTCGCGCGCGACGGCCTGCACGATAAGCGTATTCGCCACCGTGGTGATCACGCCCGTGACGGTCACGGACGTGCTGGCCGCCGCCTTGACGCCGCCACCGGTGACATCCCAGGGGTTGCCCGTATTCGTCGCGCCGCGGTAGGTGATGATCTGCGCATAGGCGTGGTCGGCTGGTCCGGCAATGGTCGGTCCGACCATCGCCGTCGACGTGGCCCGCGCCCAGAACACGGTGAGCCGGGTTCCGAGCAATGCTGCCCCGGTAAACTGCGGACTGTTCGTCACCTCGACAAATCCTGCGGCATCGGAGAGGGTTGGAATCTGCCCTCCGGTGCTCTCGATGAATAGCAGCGCGACATCGTCTATGGCGTGCGTTGGCCAATTCAGGCCGGTGACGACCGCGGTTCCGGCGGTGCCGAACACCGGCACGGAACTTGTCTGCGGCCTGAGTGCGATGGTAAGGAATGCGTTGATCGAACTCGTCACCGTGGCTGTGGTATTGCCGGTCGCACTAGCCGTCGCCTTGTAGCCATCCCAGACCGCGAAGCCGCCGCCATTGCCTTGAGTCGTCCCGGCATCGGCCCTTTCGGCGATGCCTGTCAGGTTCACATTCGTCTGCGCGCTGAAGGCGGCCGCAGCGTTGTCGTTGTCGCGCGCGACGGCCTGAACGATAAGCGTGTCGGCCACGGTGGTGGTGACACCGGTCACGGTCACGGACGTGCTGGCCGGCGTCTTGACCCCGCCGCCGGTGACATCCCAGGGGTTGCCGGCATTGACGACGCCGCGGTAGGTGAGGATCTGCGCGTAGACGTGGTCCCCGGGGTCGCCGACGGTGGGTGCAGTCATCGCGACCGATGTGGCCCGCGCCCAGAACACGGTGATTCTGGTCCCCGCCGCTGCGGCCCCGGTTGCCTGAGGACTGTTCAATACCGCGGCAAACCCGGCTGGGGTGGAAAGTGCGGCCGCTTGACCTCCGGCGCTCTCGACGAACAGAAGCGCAATGTCATTGATGGCGTGCACCGGCCACGCCGGACTGACCGCTCCCGTGCCTTGGACCGCCGCTCCGGCGGCCTGGAAACGAGGCCCCGGCTGCGGCTTGAGCGCGATGGTGAGGAAAGCGTTGATCGAACTGGTGACGGTCGCGGTGGTATTCCCGGTCGCGCCCGCCGTCGCCTTGACGCCGCTCCATACGCCCAGACCGCCGCCATTGCCGTTCGTCGTTCCGGCGTCGGAATGTTCGGTGATGGGGGCCAGATTCACATTCGCCTGAGCGCTGAAGGCGGCCCCGGCGTTGTCGTTGTCTCTTGCGACAGCCTGAACGACCAGCGTGTTCGCCACCGTGGTGGTGACGCCCGTCACCGTCACCGAAGTGCTGGCCGCGGCCTTGACGCCGCCGGCCGTTACGTCTATCGGATTGCCGTTATCGATGACGCCGCGGAAGGTGATGATCAGGGCATAAAAGTGGTCGCTCGGGGTCGCTATTCTCGGCGCCGCCATCGCCGACGAGGTTGCGCGCGCCCAAAATACGCTGAGCTGCGTTCCGGCGGTTCCCGCGCCGGTGGCCTGTGGACTGTTCGCTACCGCAGCGAAGCCGTTGGGGACGCCGAGCGCGACCGGCTGTCCTCCCGTGCTTTCGACGAACAGCAGCGCGATATCGCCCTGCGCGTGCGCCGGCCATGCCGGATTTGCGCCGATGCCTGTGGTGGTGATGCCGTTCACCGCAGTTCCGGCGGCCTGCCAGGTTACCGCCGCAGACGCATTCGCGCTCCAGGCAGCCAGGCCGGCCAACGATGCCAACAACAGAACCAGCCGGATGAGTCTGTTCATGATCTGTCCTCGCGGACCGTCCAAAAAACACAAAGGGCAGGATCAAACCACCGAGCCTGCCCCTTGTCTATCCTGCGCCTGCGGGTCGGCCGTTTGCGTGGTCTCCATAGAGGCGACAGGCTTATGCCCGGCGAAACCGCGATCAGCAGCCGCTGGTAACGGGAGCTCCGACTCGTGCAGGCAAGGTCGCGGTAGCCGCGGAATAAACGAAACTGCAATTGGCCGGCGTCGAAGCATTGGCGATCTGGATAGTCACGCTACTGCCAAGACCCGCGGCACCGCCGCTGGTCGTGTAGTCGGCGGACAGTCCCGCTGCGCCAAAAATTCCCGAGGCAGTGCCGGTCGCGACCGGATAGCTGCCGATCATGCTGAGGCCTATACCGTCCAGGGTGATCGAAACGTTTGAACCCACGCCCTGCGAGGCTTGCGTGGCGTAGGCGATATTCATGGCGGAACTGACCGCGCCACGCGCGCCGCTAAGTATGGAAGCTCGGGCGCCGCTCTGGATGCCCATGAACTTGGGCAAGGCGGTCGCCGCCAGAATGCCCAGAATCACAATCACCACGATCAACTCGATCAGCGTAAAACCGGAGCTTTTTTTCATTGTTTTCTCCCTCAACTCGATCTTCCCGAACGCGAAGGCGTAGCCGGCTTGCCCCGGTTCTTTCGTTCCCGCATCAACAGCCGGCAGAGACGATAGGCGCAATCGCGGGCGGCAGGGTTGCAGTGGCCGCAGTGTAGGAGAACGCGCAAGTCGTCGGCGTCGGAGCATTGGCGACCTGGATAGTCAGGATGCTGCCAAGCGCCGTACCCCCGCCGGCGGTTGTGTAGTCGGAGGACAATCCCGCAGCGCCAAAAATGCCGGAAGTAGTGCCAGTTGCGACAGGATAGCTCGCGATCATGCTGATGGCTACGCCGTCCAGAGTGATCGATACGCCGGAGCCCAGGCTCTGGGATTGCTGAGTGGCGGTGGCGATATTCATGGCGGAAGCGACTGCCCCGCGCGCGCCCTGGAGAATGGATATTCTAGCGCCGCTTTGGATGCCCATGAACTTGGGCAAGGCGGTCGCCGCCAGAATACCCAGAATCACGATCACCACGATCAGCTCAATCAGCGTGAAACCGGCTTGTCTTTTAAGCATTTAATTCTCCTTTTTACTTCGGACAATAAGTTGAAGAATAAACCACATCTCTTTGTCTGACAACAGAAATCGACCTGGCCTGACAATATTTGACAAAGCGCGATTTCGATCCAATCCCGTGCACCTTGGCCACCCGCTGCCCGAATTCCTCGCCCAGACCCGAACTGGCATACGCATGCGGGTTAGAACCAGACATAGGGCTGGACCGGCACAATACTGACAGCGCTCAGCACTTTGCGCGGCGGCGCGCCTGTCTCCGGCACGTTTTCATATTTTATGCTCACCCGGTAGCGCACCCACTTTCTGGCATCGGGTCCGGGCTTGAAATTGTCCCCGAGGTTGATGACATAAATGAGTTCCCGGCGAGTGAGGTCGAAATACCAGCTACCCGGCCGGACGCGCGCATAGGCATCGGCGTAGAACTCGCCGGCGTAACCGGCCGGGTTCTCCTGCAGCCAGCTGACCGGATTTTCATTGCGCAAATTTTCTATTTGGTTGTCGCGCCCGCCGATCATGTAGGAGGCGACGCGCATCTGCAGCGCGCTCTTGATCGCCGCTGCAGTTTGTTGCATCGCCGCTTTTTCGGCGGCCTCCTCGTACAAGCGCAGGCGGTTGAGCAGGATGCCCGCCATCACGGCCACGATGCAGACGACAACAATCAGTTCGAACAGGGTGAAGCCCGCCTGCCGGTCGGAGCACCTCGGCCCGACGCGCAAGCTCGGCAGGCGGCGCATCTCAACCCGCCTTTGGGCCGAGCGCAGCCCTGCCGAGGTCCCAGATGGGCAGGAACACGCCCAGGGCGAGGATCAGCACCAGGACACCGAGGAAGGTAATCATGACCGGCTCGATGCTGGCCGAAAGCCCCTTGAGTTCGTAGTCGATCTCGCGCTGGTACATGTCGGCAACCTCGCTCATCAGATCGTCCAGTTCCCCCGCCTCCTCGCCCACGGCTATCATCTGCAGCACGATCGGGGTAAACACACCGGTGGCCCGCGCCGTGCGCAGCACGCTCTCGCCACGCTCCACGCCGTCGCGCATTTGATCGATACGCTGCGCGATGTAGGCATTGTCGGCCACCTGCGCCAGAACGGCCAGCGTCTGCACCATCGACATGCCGCTTTTCAGGGAGATGGCGAAGCTGCGGGCGAATCTCGCCAGCGTCACCTTCTCGACAATAGTGCCGGCGAGCGGCAAGCGCAGCTTGAACTTGTCCCAGTTGTAACGGCCTGCCGACGTGCGCGTATATACGCGGGCACCAATAGCGCTGGCGATGCCAAGCGCGAGCAGCGCCGGCCAGTAATGCACCATGAAATCGGAAAACTCAATCAGCAGCCGGGTAATCGGCGGCAACTCCGCCTTGAGACCCGCGAAAAGCTTGGCGAAAGCCGGGATCACGAAAAGGTTGATGATCACGAGCGCCACCCCCATGGCCACCAAGACAAACGTCGGATAGCGCAACGCCTGCTGCACGCGTTCCTTCATCTCCTTCTCGAATTCGAGATGGTTGAACAGCCTTAAGAATATTTCCTCCAGGCTGCCCGACATCTCGCCCACGCGCACCATGCTGACAAAGAACTGCGAAAAGACCTCGGGGTGGCGGCGCATCGAGGAATTGAGGTCGCGGCCGCTGTCCAGGCTGGTGCGCAGATCCTGCATCACCTTTGCCATCGCGACGCTCTTGGCCGATTCCTGCAGCCCGGCCAGCGCGCGCATGATGGGCACGCCGGACTTGAGCAGCGTGTACATCTGGCGGCTGAACAGCAGCCTGTCGTCGAGGGTGATGCGCTGTGCAAACAGTCGCGCGAACCAGCCGTCCTGCCGCGCCGCGCTCGGCGCGCCCGTCGGCGCGATATCGACGGGCGAGATCCCGATATTGACCAGTTGGTCGGCCACCGCGCCCGAGTCGGCGTCCTCGATCACGCCCGTTACCAGCTCGCCCCTGGCATTTCTTCCCTTGTAGGCAAAATGCGGCATCAGTCCTCGAGTTCGGAACTGATCCGTATCGCCTCGGACAGCGTAGTCCTGCCGGCAAGCACCAGTTGTGCCGCATGGTGGCGCATGCTCCTGCCCGCCATGTGCATGGCCGCGAGCCGGGCAAATTCGGTCGTGTCCTCCCGATTCACCGCTGCAATCAGCGTAGCGTCCAGTTCCAACATTTCGTATACGCCGGTGCGCCCCGCATAGCCGGTCAGGTGGCAAAACTGGCAGCCGCGTCCGCGCATCATCTGGATCGACTTGCCATCATCGCGCGCGCTGCCCTGCAGCCACTGCATTTCCTGTTCCGATGGCTGATAGGTCTCGGCGCAGCTGGAGCAGTTCACCCGCACCAGCCGCTGTGCGATCACCGCCTGCAATGAAGACGCGACCATGTAGCGCGGCGCCCCCATGTCGATCAGGCGGATCGGGGTGCTGGCCGCATCGCGCGTATGCAGGGTCGAGAACACCATGTGGCCGGTGAGCGCGGCGCGCATGCCGATCTGCGCCGTTTCCGGATCGCGCATTTCGCCCACCAGGATGATGTCCGGGTCCTGGCGCAGAGTCGAGCGCAGCACGCGCGCGAAGGTGAGATCGATTTTTTCGTTGACCTGCACCTGGTTGAGGCCGGCCAGGCGGTATTCGATCGGATCCTCGACAGTGATGATTTTCTTGTCGACCGTATTCACTTCGTTGAGCGCGGCATACAGCGTGGTGGTCTTGCCGCTTCCGGTCGGACCGGTCACGAGCACCATGCCGGTGCTGCGCCGGATGATCTGCTGCAGGCGCGCAAGCAGTTGCGGCGGCATGCCCAGGCCTTCCAGGCCCTGCACTCCGGTACTGCGGTTGAGCAGGCGCATCGCCACCGATTCGCCATATTGCGTCGGCATGGTCGATATGCGCACGTCGACGCGCCTGTCGCCTATGCGCACGTTGAAGCGGCCATCCTGCGGCAGGCGTTTCTCGGAGATGTCCAGGCCCGACATGAGCTTGACCCGCTGCACCAGGGCGGGGGCGATCTTCATGTCCGATTCGGTCTGCAGCTGCAGCATGCCGTCGATGCGGAAACGGATCTGCAGCATGCTCTCCTGCGGCTCGATATGCACGTCGGACGCGTTCAC
>Ga0209726_10001607_pt1 | contig 36067 bp, 31 predicted proteins | sample Subgrocontami54m_FD_187453 | JGI IMG/M metagenome (GOLD analysis project Ga0209726, IMG submission 187453) | Subsurface groundwater microbial communities from S. Glens Falls, New York, USA - GMW46 contaminated, 5.4 m (SPAdes) (version 3) | ecosystem: Environmental > Aquatic > Deep subsurface >...
GCCAGTACGATCAAGTACTGGCCGCGCGCAACCCAGTCCGTGAGCTGGCGATCGTCCTTGGTCAGGACGACGTCCTGGGTGAACAGCTTCTGCAGATAGTCCTGGCCCAGGCTCGGGGTCGTATAGAAGAAGATCGAGCTCGCAAGGCCCGCGCCCGCCACGCGCGGATCCAACATTGCGATCTGCCCCTTGTACCGGGGGGCCAGCAGGTCATGATAGCTCGTGATCTCACCCGGACGGATCCGCTCCGGGTTGTAGATCAATGGGATCTTTAGGCCCGCCAGAAAGAGAAGCGCATACTGCCCGGACTCGTCGGCGAACTCGAACTGGCCGCTCCGCCACTTCGTCGCGTCGATGTCTGGCCCGACGAGCGCCGGCATGATGGGATCGAGGGCTCCCTCCGGGAGCAGTCCATTGATGACACTCGTCGTGCCGTGGACGACGACGTCCGTCGTGTGCAGGCCAGCGGCCTTTTCCGTGAGCACCTTCGTCACCATCTGCGCACCGGCAAGCCCGGTGTAGTCAACCGTGATGTCTGGATACGCGCGTTGGAACGCGTCCGCGAGCGCCTCGGATACGGGCTGACCGCTCTGGCCCATCAGCACGACGCGCCCTTCGGCCTTCGCCGCCTCCGTGATCTTGGACCAATCCGAGGCGGCCGGCGCTCCAGCCGCGGGCGCTGCGCCAGTAGGGGACGCAGCGGGCTTGGCGCACGCCGTCAACAGGATAACCATGACCAGGCTGAAGAACCTGGCTGTTCGCGACATGCTTCACCCCCCCGCGCGTCGTAAAGGCTCCGCCATTAGTAAAGGCTCCGCCATTATAGGTAGGAAGTCCATGCCTCTCGCTCGATCTGGCTTACGCTTGCTGCCTGTTTTGGAGCGCCTCGAACATCGTCTCGGGCCGGAACGGGGTCGCCTTCAGGCGGATCCCGGTGACGTCCCGGATCGCGTTGCTGATCGCGGGGGCGGTTGGGATGTGGCCGTGCTCCGCAAGCGCCCGGCCGCCGAATGGCAATGGGCCGGGTGCATCCTCGATCCACGACAGCGTAAACGGTGGAATGTCCGTAATCGTCGGGATCTTGTAATCGCCGAAGCTGGGGTTGGTAACCTGCCCATCCTCGAGGACCATCTCCTCCATCAGCGCGAGGCCGATGCCCTGCACCATCGCACCCTCGACCTGCCCCTCCGCGGCCGGCGGGTTGATGATCGTCCCGCTATCACAGGCGGCACTCATGTGGCGGATCGTGAGCTGCCCGGTTTCCGGATCGACCTCGACCTCCGCGACCTGGGCCATGCAGAGCTCCACGTACACCTTGCTGCCGTCGAATCGCGCTCGGAACTCGACCGGATCAGCGCTATTTCGCCCGAAGTCCGCGGCAGCTTGCTGCAAGGTGACGGGTGCCTCGCTGGAGCCACGGAGTGCGAATGCTCCATCCGCGAGGTCGATCTCGTCCTCGGGCCACCCGCGGGCCTCGGCGACCCAGGCGCGCAGCTCGTCGACAGCCTTCGTTGCCGTCGTAAAGGCCGCCCCGCCTGAGAGATGGGTCGTGCGGCCAGCGCCGAGGCCGGGATCGAAAGGCATGACGTCTGATCCCACGGGTTGGATGATGATTCTGTCCAGCGGGACGGTCAGCACCGCGGCGACGACCTGCTGCTGCATGATGTGGGCACCCTGGCCCGCGTCCGGCGTGCCGGTGACCAGCGTCATCCGGCCATCGGGGTTGAAGCGAATCAGCGCTTCCGCCTCGCCCTCGCCGATGTGGCGGTGGGTGATCGCGATGCCTCGGCCCACGTTGGGCGGCTTCGGCTTGCCCCAATTCGAGCCGGCGACGGCCGCGTCCACAACCTCGCGCCAGCGTAGGTCGCGCCAGACGTCGCCGGTGGGGTCGGCATCGCCTTCCTGCATCAGATTCTTGAGTCGGAACTCCAGCGGATCGATGCCCAGCTTGCGAGCGATCTCGTCGACGTGGCTCTCCATGGCGAAGATCGCCTGGGAGTCACCTGGCGCGCGCATGAAGCCGCCGGGCACGTGGTTGGTGTAAACGATGAACGACTGGATGCGGCAGTGGGGGATCCGATAGACGCCGCCAGCTTTGCGTGCGCCCCCCACATCCACGGCGGGCGTTGGCTTGTAGCCGGCGTAGGCGCCGCCGGAGAAGGTGAGGCGCGCGTCGTGGGCCGTGATCGTGCCATCCCGCTTGACACCGGTCCGCAGGGTGATGGTCGACGGGTGGCGGGGACTGCCCGCCGTAAATTCTTCCGCGTAGGTATGGACCATACGCACCGGGCGCCCACACGCCTGCGCGAGGTAATAGGCGAGCGGGATGTCCATCAGGGCACCCTTGTTTCCGTAGTCGCCGCCGACGCGGACGAATTCGTAGACGATCCGGTCCTCGGGCACGTCGAGTGCATCGGCGAGAAGCTGGCGCATGGCGAGGGGCCGCGCCTGCGTTCCCCACACGCGAATCGTACCGTCGTCGTCGATCGCGACGGCGCCGCCCTGCGGCTCCAGGAACGCCTGGTGGGTCATTGCCGTCGTGTAGGTGTCTTCGAAGATCTCATCCGCTTCCGCGAAGCCGACCTCGATTTCACCTTTCCCCCAGGTGTTGTACGACTGAAGGTTCTTGATGCCCTCGGGGAGCTTCGGCAGCCCCTTGTAGCTGCGCTGATCCGGATGGAGGACGGGTGCCTCGTCGGTCATCGCGTTGAGTGGTTCGACCAGCGGGTCGAGCACCTCATACTCAACCTCGATCAGCTCGAGCGCGGCCTCTGCGATCGCGGAGTCCTCCGCCGCGACCGCGGCGATCTTCTCGCCGATGAACCGCACCTCGTGCTCGGCGAGCAGCGGCTGGTCGTGCACCCGCCGCCCATGCAGGACGTTGCGGATGTCTTTCGCGGTAATGACCGCCAGCACGCCGGGCAGGGCCCGGGCGCGCGATGCATCGACGCGTGTTATGCGGGCGTAGGCGTGGGGGCTGCGAAGCGTCTTGCCCCAGACCGCTCCGGTGAGGACTGTGTCGAGCGCATAGATGGCGCGCCCGGTAACCTTATCCGCGCCCTCGGTCCGAGGCACGCGCTGCCCAATGACCGTCGCTGCCATGTTCCCCCCTCTTGCCGACTACTGCGCGCATCGCGGCATGCCGAATCCGAGTTGGCGCCATGTTGGTAGACGTGACGTCAGGACGCAAGTATAGGACGAGGGTTGCTCGCTTGGAGAGGAAAAGCAGCGGAGCACACGCTATGATTGGCCCGGCGTTACGCCCCCGGAGCCGATGATGCTGCAAACAGATGCGCCGAACCTGCTCGGGACCGAGCTGCGCGAGGTGTTGCGGACGCTCGAGGCGCGCGGCGAGCTGCGCCAGGTCGACGAGGCCGATCCGCGTCTCGAGGTCGGCGCGATCACCGAGATGATGGCGCTGCGCGATGGCCCCGCGTTGCTGTTCGACCACCTGCGGGGACACCCGGCCGGTTACCGCGTGCTGACGAACCTGATCAACTCGCCGCGCCGTGTGGGGATGATGTTCGGCCTGGACGCGGGCGCAAGCGGTATCGAAATCGTGCGCGCGATTCGCGAACGGTTTGGGACCCTGAAGATGGTCGAGCCCGTGATGGTGCAGCACGCGGATTTTGCCGAAGAAACCGTGCGGGGCGACGATATCAACATGCTCAAGTTTCCCTCGCCCTGGTGGCACGAGCACGACGGGGGCCCCTATATCGGCACCGGCTGCTCGGTGGTCATGCGTGACCCGGAGGGTGGATGGATCAACCTCGGCACGTATCGTGTCCAGGTGCATGACGAACGGACGCTTGGGTTGATGGTCCAGCCCCAGCACCACGGCTCGCTGATCATGCGCCGCTACTGGGAGGCAGGCCAGGATTGCCCGGTCGCCGTCGTCATCGGCACGTCGCCGGCGGTGCTGATGGGCTCGTTGCTGGCGCTGCCGTGGGGCACGACCGAATATGCGTGGGCTGGCGCGGTGACCGGTCGGCCGGTTGAGGTTGTCGCCGGCGAGGTCACCGGCCTGCCGCTCCCCGCCTCAGCCGAGATCGTGATCGAGGGCGTCGTGCCACCGCCCACGGAAGAGAGTCGCACTGAGGGACCGTTCGGCGAAACGCTTGGCTATTACGGCGGTGGCGAGAGCCAACAGCCGGTGATTCGGGTCCAGCAGATTCAGCATCGTCGCGACCCGATCATGCTGAGCGCGCCACCGTTGCGGCCGCCGGCCTCCAGCAGCGCGTCGTACCTGTTTCGTGCGGCGAATCTCTGGGATGAGATCGAACGTGCCGGCGTCCCCGACGTGCGCGGTCTCTGGATGCACCCGGCGGGGAGCTCATCGTTTCTCTGCATCATCTCGATTCGCCAGCGCTACGGCGGCCACGTCAAGCAGGTCGCCCAGGCGGCGATGAGTGGCCGAGCGGGCGGCGGCCAGATGGGGCGCTTCGTTATCGTTGTCGACGAGGACATCGACCCATCCGACATCGACCAGGTGTTGTGGGCCGTCTCCACCCGCTGCGACCCCGAGACCAGCATCGACGTCATCCGAAACTGCGCGAGCAACTACCTGGACCCACGAATAACCCCTGAGAAGCGCGCTCAGAAAGACTTCACGATGGCGCGCGCGGTGATCGACGCCTGCCGACCCTACCCGTGGCGCGAGAAGTTCCCGCGCGCGGTTGGGACCAGCGCCGAGTACCAGGCCCAGATCCTCCGCGACTGGCCCGAGCTGTTCGGATGATCGTCCGATGAATGACAGAGGAGTGCGTGAGGCGTGAATAAGGAATCGACGCAGCTTGTGGTCGATGGACTTCGAGAGGCCGGGGTCGAACTCGTGGTGACGCTGCCTGAGGAGCCCACCTCCTCGGTCATCAGGGCCACGCGCGAAGACCCCTACTTCACTACCGTGACCGTGACGGCCGAGGGGCACGGGATCGCGCTCTGCGCCGGCGCGGCGCTCGGCGGCCGCGACTGCGTTTTCTTCACCGGCGTCGCCGGTCTGCTCGTCGGAACGTGGGCGCTGGCGCAGGTGGGCATGGTGTACGGCGCGCCTTTCACCATCATTGCGTCGTACCGCGGCGACTTCGCGGATAAGACCGGCATCCCGGGATCGCAGCTCCTCATGTTCCGCCAGGTGCTGGAGCCCCAGCTCAATATGCTGCGCATTCCGTACGAAATCGTGAAGGACCCAGACACGCTGAAGAAGTCGATTCTGGGCGCAAAAGTCTGCAGCCGCGAGTACGGCACCCCCATCGCTCTGCTGCTGACCGGCGAATTCCTCGCATGAATCGATTCGAATGCCTGCCGCTCCTCGCGGAGATGCTCGAGGAGAACACGCTCAAGGTGACCAGCCTCTCGAGCAACGCCCGCATCTGGTCTGGCGTCTGGGACAAAGGACCCGTCTTTGCGAGCATGAACATGGGCCTCTGCACCGGCTTCGCGCTCGGGATGAGCCTCGCCTTCCCGACGCGCAAAGTCGTCGCCCTGGACTCAGACGGCAGCCTTATGGAGGACACGGGGGTCCTCATCACGCTCGCGGACGCGAACCCGACGAACCTCGTCGTGCTCTGCTTCGACAACGAATCCTACGCGCGCATGGGGCCGACGGCGACTTCGCGCAAGGCGAATCTGGCGCGGATGGCGGAAGGCGCCGGCATTAAGTCCGTACGCCTCGTTCGGACGATCCCGGAGTACGAGACGGCGGTGAAGGAAGCACTCATGACGCCCGGCCCCTGGTTCATCCTTGCCAAGGTTGATGCGGAGACGCAGCGTGTACCCGACAAACGCCGCGGCGCGGCGATGAAGTTCGACTTCATGGACGCCGTCGAGCGCCACCCCGATTACGGCGCCTGGAAACGCGCCTAACCCTCGAATCGCTCTGACGGGCCGAGTTAGGAAAACAGCCGCTCGAGATCGATGGACACCCCGGGCAGCGAGGCTGGCTGCACGGTACCTTCGGTGTATCCAGTTTCCGCGTAGGTGCCGTCTTGCTGCCTGCGCCAGACGACGATGGTCTTTTCGAACGGATGGACGCGCCAGATCTCGGCGTCCCCGCGCCGCTGGTACTCGGGGATTTTGGTGTCGACGTCGTAGACACCCGTCGATGGTGACCAGACCTCGACGACCAGAGGCAGCGGGGCATCGTAGACTTCCAGGCGATTGGGTCCCCGCTGCCTCTCGGCCTCGACGAGGGTGGTGGGGATGACGAATACGTCTGGGACGTAGTAGCTGGTGGCGGTGTTGCGGACCTGCCCCAGGTTTGAGCGGACCGTGAACTCTCGCTCGTCAAGCTGGGTACCGAGGCGCAGGAATAGCCGGGAGGTAATGTGGTTGTGCTCGACGCTCATGTCAGGCTTCTGTCGAAGCACACCACAATGCAGCTCCCAGTGCCCATTCGGGTCCTCCAGCGCGATTCGCCGATAGGTCTTTTCGCTGACCGGCATGCGTGACTCCATCCGGGGCCGGGTGCTGCATGGATTATTGCGCACGGTTGGGCCAAACTCAATCAGCGGCTGCCGAGGACCTCGGTGATGAGGGCGACGACCGGGTCTTTCGCGTTCATGGCGTTGCGGTCGTAGGTCTTGACCGCGCCAGGCTCGGGGACGCGCCACGGGAAGGTGTGGTCGGTGGGCACGTCGAGGCGGCTGCTGACGTAGCTCGTGGCGCGCGCGTAGGCGGTCTGGGCGTCCTTGTCGAGCAGCCAGTTCAGATAGACGCGGGCGGCGTTGGGATGCGGCGCCTTGTTGAAGAGCGCCGTAGCTCCGGAGGCAGGACTCACGTCGGAGCGCTCGCGCAGAACGCGCGGGTCCACGATGCCGAGTGGAATGCCCTGCTTGATCCGGGCTTCAGCTAGCGCGTCCGAGCCTCCGATCAGGATCGGCACGCGGCCCTGGCCGACCGCGTCGATCTCCTGCTGATAGTCCTGCATCAACGTCAGGTCCTGCCGCAGAAGCGCGCGCATGAAGTCCGGACCGAGCTCAGGATGCAGGTAGAAGAAGGTGAAGGTCGCCTGGCCGGGGCCAGCCCGCCGCGGGTCGTCGCTCACCAGCCGCCCGCGCCATTTGGGATCGAGCAGATCGCGGTACGACTTCAGCTCGTCGGGCTGGACCTGCGCCGTATTGATGAACAGGGTGCCGCGGTGGAAAGGCGTCATGACGAGAAGGGTGCGCCCTTCGTCGACGAACTCGAGCGTGCCGCCGCGCCACTGCGCCGGGTCCTTCACCTCAGGCCGAATCAGCGCCGGCTCAAGCGGGTCGAGTGCGCCCATCGGAATGAGGGACTCCAGCCCGGTCGTGGTGCCGCCGATAAAGACATCCCAGCGGTATTGGTCAGCGCCACGCTCCGCCGAGATGCGCGGCGGGATGCCTGCGCCGGCATCGGCGAGGTATTCGACCGTAATGCCGTAGGTCTTTTCGAAATCCTCGGTGAGCGCCGTACGCCGATCGTCCCCGGTCGGGCCAATGACGGCGACGGTCCCCTCCTGCTTCGCCGCCGCGAGCACGCGATCCCACTCGCTCTGCTGCGCCGGGGTCGCCGCGGGCGGCGCGCCGGTTGGCGGGGCGCTGGGGGCGCACGCGCTCACCGCGAACAGCACGACGAGGCTGAAGATCGTCATCGGACGCACGAGTCACGCACCTCCACAAGCGTTAGTAACCGGGCGCTCCGTTGATCAGCTCCCAGAGCCGAAGTGGTGAGGCGGGGATCGTCGTGCATTTCACGCCGAGCGGGCTGAGCGCATCGTTGATTGCGCTCATGAGTACCGCGGGCGTTGCGAGGATCGCCGCCTCGCCCGCACCCTTCACGCCGAGCGGCGACACTGGCGATGGCGTCTCCGTGTAGGTGCTCTCCGGCATCGGAACTTCCTCGATCGTCGGAAGCAGGTAGTCCATATAGGTCGGCGTGAGGTACTGGCCCTCGTCGTCGTAGACCAATTCCTCGAGGAGCGCGATGCCCACGCCCTGCGCCAGTCCGCCCTGCACCATGCCCTCGACGATGGCCGGGTGGAGCCGCACGCCACAGTCGTCGGCGAGCGCGTACTTCAAGATCGTCACCTGTCCGGTGTCGCGGTCGATCTCGACCATCGCGACGTGGGCAGCGTTCGACGCGGTGAGGTCAAAGCTGCCCTTGCCGTCGGCGTCGGGGAGCTTACGGTCCGGTGGGTTGTAGGTGTAGCTCGCCTCTGGGTTACCGTCCACGTCATCAGGAAGGAGGTCGCAGTGCGTCATCATCGTGGTGACCACCTGCTGCAAGGGAAGAAACTGGGTTGGGGCCCCCACGACGCGGAGCTCGCCATCGCGCAGCTCGACATCGTCGACGTGGACCTCGAGCAACGCCGCGGCGACCTTGCGAAGCTTGTCGGCGACCCGGCCTGCCGCCCCGAGCACGGCGCCCGATAGCATGACGGCCTGCCGGCTCCCGATTGGGCCCGTGCCAGGGCCGGCGCTCAAGCTGTCGACGACCACGACCTCGACGTCCTCACGGTCGATGCCGAAGTAATCGGCGAGCAAGTGGGTGACGAACGTGTGCTGGCCCTGACCCTCCCAGGGGAAGGTGACCTCCGCGATGATCTTGCCGCTCGCGTCGATCCGCACCCGGGCGCTCTCGGGCACCGACGTCCCGAAGGGCGCGTTCGGCCCCAGCAAGGTGAACATGCTCATCGCCACGGCGCTGATCTCGACGCCCGTGTAGACGCCGATGCCGACGAGCCGACCCGCGGCGCGCGCCGCGGCCTGCTCACGACGCAGCGCGGCGTAGTCCGCCAGCTCCAGCGCCTGATCGAGGGTGCGCTCGTAGTCGCCGCTGTCGTAGCGCGCGCCATTTGGCGCCTCGTACGGGAATTGCTCGGGGCGTAAGAGGTTTCGGCGCCGAATTTCGGCCGGGTCGAGCTTCAGCTCTTTCGCAGCAAGATCCAGGCAATGCTCGATCCCAAGGTTGTGGGGCGGAACTCCCCAGCCGCGGTACGAGCCCTGAGGGCACTTGTTCGTCGTCACGACCGTCAGGTCGTAGCTGACGTTGCGCACCCGGTAGCCGCTCGTGAAGGCGGAGATCGGCTTCAGCGCCATCCCCATCGCGACGGAGATCACCTGCGCGCCGATGTCCTCGAGCGCGCGGACCCGAAAGCCCGTCATTTCGCCGTCTCGGGTCAGCGCCATCTCGGCAGTGAAGCGCCGATCGGGGCCGTGGCTGTAGGCGCTGATCAGGTGCTCGACGCGGTCCTCGATCCACTTGATCGGCCGGCCGCCCGCTTTGCGCGAGAGCAATGCGATGCGAACGACGTGGTGAGGCGTGATCTTGGTGCCGAAGCTACCGCCATGGGGGAGGGGAATTAATTTGATCTTATGCGCCGGCAGCCGAAGACTCCGACTCACCGACGGAACGTAGAAGCCGGTGCCCTGAAAGCCACCCCAGGCGGTCATGAGCTGGTCGATCGGGTTCCATTGCACGATGCAGCCGCACGTCTCGATTGAGTTGCCGCTCGCGCGGTGCCAACGGAACTCGTCCCGTACGACGACGTCTGCTTCGGCGAACGCGTGGTCCACGTCCCCGAAGCTGAAGACCCGCTGGAAAACGACGTTGCTTGCGCGCGCTTCCTGGACGATCGGACTGTCGGGCTCCTGCGCCTTCACGGGGTCCACGACGGGCGGCAGCTCCTCGTAGTCCACCTCGATGAGGTCGAGCGCATCCTCTGCGACGTAGCGACTGGTCGCCGCTACGACCGCGACCGGCTCACCGACGAACGTCACCTTGTCCGTCGCAATGCAATGCGCCGCCCAGCCGAATGGGAGTCCCGCGATCGGCTCCGACCAGGCGAGCGCGTCCGCGCCCGTGATGATCGCGGCCACGCCAGGGAGCTTCTCGGCGCGGCTGATGTCGATACCGCGAATCCGCGCATGGGGTAACGGGCTCCGCAGCACCGCGGCGTGCAGCATGCCGGCGAACGAGAGATTGTCGGTGAAGTCAACGCGCCCGGTCAGCAGCGCCGCGTCCTCAATCCGCGGCAGGTCCTTGCCGATATACCGCGGCTGCGACATCGGCAGGCTGGCAATGTCCATAGGGATCGTGGACGCCATGGCTAGGGCGTCCCACTCATTCGTCCCTGCCTCACCGACGGTCCCTGGTTGACTTGACCTCGCCGTCGAACTCTGGATGGTTTTCGAGCTGGACCATCTCGCTGGAGCCCCAGGTGAAGAGTGGGACATTGATGAAGGCGATCCACTTTGCTGGGTGCTCGTCGTCTTTGTTGAAATGCTGGTGGTCGACGCCCCCCCGCTTCAGCGGCAGCAGCATGAGGTCGCCCGCCTCCCAGTCGTGGTGTTCGCCGTCGACGACCGAATAGCCCTCGCCCTCAAGGATGTAGATGACAAGGCCACCCTGGTGGCGGTGCCGACCCGAGTGCTTCAAGATCGTCTGGACGAAGATGGTCCAGCCGTCGAGCGCCGTCGGCGCGGGCTCGCCGGTGTACTGCGAGGGCCACATGTATTTCTTTCGAAGGGCCTGGCGATTCTGTACCAGGGGGACGTCGCGGGCACGAATCACGACCTGGCCCTCGTAGGAACGGTCGCGTTCGGCCTTGTGGTAGGCGAGGAGCTGGGCGTAGTCGTCGCGCTCGCGTTCCCGCTCGCGGTCTCGTGAGATCACTGGTCCACCTCTTGTGCGCCAGGCAGCCCGTAGCGGGCCCATTCTCGGTCGACCTGCTCTTGGACATCGGGTCGGGGCAGGCAAAGCGCTGGGTAGCTCTTCATGTCGTAGCGCGTGGCGTCGATGATCGTTTTCGAGGTCCGGGCGTGCACGCTCTGCTCGATTCGTGGAAGCGAAGGGTCGAGGATGATACCGGTTACCTCTTTGATGATCTCGATGTCGCGGTGGGGCTGCACGCGCGTTGCGATCGCCCACTCGACCTGGTGCGGATCGAATGGATCGACGTCGTCCTCCACCACGATCACCTGCTTGATGAAGCGGCCCGGGTGGGTACCGAGCACCGCCATCCCGATCGCCTTGCCGTAGCCCTCGTAGAGCTTCTCGATCGCGACGACTGCATGGAGCGCGCCGCCGCCCGGCGCCGTCACGTGGACGCGCTTGATGCCCGGGAGCGCGATCTGCCGCATCAGCTCGGCCTCCCGCGGCACGCCCGTGAGGATCGCGGACTCGTGCGGCGGCCGGCCCTCGTAAGTCTGCTGCAGGATCGGCTTATCGCGGTAGGTGATGGCCTTGACGCGGATCACCTGCCGCAGCTCGGTTGGCCCGCCGTAATAGCCGGTGAACTCGCCGAACGGGCCCTCATCCAGCAGGTCATCGGGCACGATCTCGCCTTCGATCACGATTTCCGCGGAGGCCGGAACCTCGAGCGGGATGGTGATACAACGGACGAGCTCCAGGGGCGCCTCGCGCAGTGCGCCGGCGACCGCGAGCTCGTCGGTGCCGAACGGCACCGGCGACGTGGCCGTCATCAGGACGACTGGATCGGCACCGATTACGATCGCGACCGGGAACGGGCCTTGCGCCTTGCGCTTTTGGAGCCCGAGATGCGTGTACGGGGCGGCGAGCAGGCCGAGCCGGTTTCGGTCGTGGACCTGGTTGCGGTAGACGCCGACGTTGCGGATGCCGGTCTCCGGGTCCTTGGTGATGTGGCAGGAAAGCGTGAGGTACGGACCACCGTCGAGCTCGTTCCAGATCGGCGCGGGTAGCCGCGTCAGATCGACGTCCGCGCCGGTGAAGACGTGCTCCTGGCAGGCGCCGCGCTCTAGGAGCACAGGCGGACGCAGCGTCGCCACGCGGCGGTTCCACTCGGATGCAAGCAGATCGGGCTCGGTGCCGAGCGCGAGCGCGTAGCGGCGCCGGCTCGCGAGCAAGTCCACCGCGAGCGGGATGTCCGAGCCGCCGGGCCGTTCGAACAGCAGCCCGGGCCCGTTGTGCGTCAGGTTGCGGAAGCAGACCGCGCCGATCTCCTGGTCGAGCGCAACCGGCGTGCTGATCCGGGCCAGCTCGCCCGCCGCCTCCAGGACCTCCAGATAGCTGCGAAGATCGCGCACCGATCCCCGAGGCTGCGTTGCTACTGCCATTCTCTATCCCCAGGGCTCGGTTGGGATCCGCGCGAGCCGGTCGCGGCCGATGAAGTCCGATAGCTCGATGCGCTGCATGACTTCGGCCGGCACGGCGAGCCGCTCGGCGAAGTCTCGCCCGAGTGGCTTGGTGCAGTCGAAGCCGATCTTGCTCGTGGTGTGACCGTCGTCCATGCTCGGGTCGAGCGGGCCGCCGGTCACGCCGTTGAGGAGCATGAGGCCGTGCTCCGCCTGGAACCGCATTGCCAGTCCGAGCAGCACCACTTTCTCGTCAAAGATGTCGACGTCCTCGTCGAAGACGAAGGCGTGTTTGATGCTGCCCTGGGTGTTCAGCGCGGCCAGCGCGGCAACCTTGCCCTGCCCCTCGATCGTCTTGCGGATCTGCACGTAGACGTGCATGACGCCCGCGCCGGACATCGGGACGTGCACCGCACGCACGGTGGGCACTGCGCGCTGCACCTGTCGGAAGACCTCGCCCTCTTTGGCCAGGCTGCTGATCCAATGCGTGTGCCCGACCAGGACGTCGTCCCAGTAGGCGTCGCGGCGTCGGGTCACCGCGGTCACTTTGAGCAGCGGACACCACCGCTGCGGGCCGACGTAGCGCGTGTATTCGCCGAAGGGGCCCTCGGGCTTTCGCTGGCCGCGCGGCATGTAGCCCTCGATCACCACGTCCGCGTCGGCCGGGACGAGGAAATCCTCGCCCAGCGTTTCGGATGGTACAAGACGAACGGGTGCGCCCGAGACCCCACCTGCCGACTCGAAGTGACTGTCGTCCGGCCCGACGTGGTTCTCGGCGCCGAGCAGGACCAGCGGGTGGTGGCCGATCCAGAAGGCCGCGGGCATGTCCTCGCCGGCCTCTTCCCATTGCCGCAAGTTGTGGGCATTGTGGGTCTGCGGTCCCATCCAGACTCGGACCTCATCCCGATCTGCGAGCCAGCCGCGGTGCATCGCCGAGTTGTCGCGCCGCGTTTCACGGTTGTAGGTCAAGAAGAGACCTTCGGTGATGTAGCGGCCTGGATCCATGCTGTGGTGGCGCGGCGCCGGGAAGCGACGCACGTCGATGGCGGAGCCCGTCGCGACGATCTGCTTGACTGGCGCTTCGGCACGCGGAATCAGGATGGGCGCCTGGCGATGCTGGTTGCGCTCGAAGCAGGCGAGGCCCGCCTCGGCCACACCGACGCCGAGCAGCCGCGCGATCCTCAGTCGGCTCGCCATCATGAATGAGATGAGTGGCAACTCCATCCGTTCGCCGTCGATCACGACGTTATGGAAGATCAACAGCGGGAAGCGCTTGTCCTTTTCCAGCTTCGCGGCGAGCGCCGTCAGCTCGAACGTCCCGTCCAGCGGCGTTTCGACGTGCACGACTTCGTCGGGGTATTCGCGCTCGTACTGCGCGAGGAACCCTTGCAGGTCGGGGATGCCAACAGCGGTCGATTCCGCGACGGCCATTCCTGTTTCCATCTCCGCGCTTATTTACCGGCGAGGTTGGGCCGAACAGTATCACGGGCGTTGGGGGCTGTCAACGGCCGCGCGCCCGGCCGCGCGCCCGGGCCATTTCCAGCGCGCACACTCCGGATCCAGGTCACCACTACAATCGTCGAGCTTGTTCATCACGGGTGCCCCCCCCTAGCCCTCCCCCGCAAGGGGGGAGGGGACCAAGAAGGAGAGTGGCGTGCTGAAACGACGCGACCTCCTGAAGCTCGGAGTCCTTGGCGGCTCCGCGGCGCTGTTTGGCTGGCGATTTCCCGACTTGCTGCCGCCTGCCCGGGCCAGCCAACTCGCACCGTTCAGCGTCCCGCTCCCCATTCCGCCCGTCCTCCAGCCCGTGGGGAGCGATGCGAGCGGCGATTACTACGAGCTGACCATGCGGAGCAGCCTCGCCCAGTAGCGAGACGGACCGGCGACGGAGATCTGGGGATTCGACGGCATGTGGCCCGGGCCGACGATTCACGCCACCCGCGGCAGGCCGACCCAGCATCGACGTGGTCCGCTTGGCCGACGTATGTCTTAGTGTATACACATGATGGTTCATCGGTTTCAGGTTCTCCTCAACGAAGAGCGTTATGAGAAGCTGGCGGGCGAGGCGCGCCGGCGCGGGCTCTCGATCGCCGCGGTGATGCGTGATGCAATCGACCATCTCCCGGTTGCTGACGAGCGCCGCAGGGCGGCCGTCGCACAGATCCTGGCGGCGGACCCGATGGAGGTCCCCTGGGATGCCGGTGATATCCGGAAGGAGCTGGATTCCGCTCACGATCGGAGTCCTGGGTGATCATCGTCGACACCACGGTGCTCATCTACGCCGTTGGAGTCGACCACCCGCTCCGCGAGCCGTGTCGGAACCTCCTCGTCGCTCACGCAGAGGGACGAGTTGAAGTAACGACGACCGTGGAGGTCATTCAGGAATTCGCGCACGTCCGGGCCCGCCGCCGCTCTCGTGCGGACGCAGGCGCACTGGCCCGCCACTTTGCCGAGGCGTTCAGGCTCTTCGTCACCCGACCCGAGGATCTGGCAGCGGGTTTGGCCCTGTTCGAGCAGCACGCGACTCTCGGCGCCCTCGACTCCGTGCTGGCGGGGGGAGCTCTGAATCAGGGCGCCGAAGCCTTGGTTTCTGCTGACCGAGCCTTCGCGGAGGTTGTTGGACTCTTGTGGATTGATCCCGCCACAAGGGCATTGGACCGACTCATTGGGCGCTAGCCAGTGCGGTCCAAGTTACCGGCAGGAGAGGGGCATGCTGACACGACGCGATCTCTTGAAGTTGGGCGCACTCGGTGGCTCAGCAGCGCCGCTCGGCTGGCGATTTCCCGGCTTGCTGCCTGCTGCCCAAGCCAGCCGCTTGGAGGCGTTCAGCGTCCCGCTCCCCATTCCACCCATCCTCCAGCCGGTGGCCAGCGATGCGAGCGGCGACTACTACGAGCTGACCATGCGGAGCGGTCGCGCGCAGTTGCGAGAGGGGCCGGCCAGCGAGATCTGGGGATTTGACGGCATCTGGCCCGGGCCAACGATCCGGGCCACCCGCGGCAGGCCGACCCACGTGCGCGCGACCAACCTGATGAGCCGCGAGGTCAACATCCACAACCATGGCCATAAGGTGCCGGTGGAGAGCGACGGCGGGCCGCTCGACATCATTCGCCCGGGGGAATCGCGGACCTACACGTACCCCAATGACCAGCAAGCCTCAACGTACTGGTACCACGACCACACCATGGGGAACGCGGAGAGCGTCTACCGTGGCCTGGCCGGCTTCTACCTGATCGCGGACCCGGCGGAGGACGCCCTCAACCTCCCCTCCGGTGAATACGACATCCCGCTCATGCTCCAGGACCGCACCTTGGACGGGGAGAACCGGCTCACGTACGAGCTGAATGAGCAGACAATCGAGGAAGGCGTTTCGGAGACACGCTCTTCGTCAACGGGGTCGCCACACCGTACCTGGAGGTGGCGAACCGCAAGTACCGCTTCCGTTTTCTGGGGGCAGCGAACCGGCGAGCCTTCGCCCTGACGCTCGGGGACGGGGATCCGATGACCATCATCGGGTCAGATGGTGGGCTGCTCGAAGCGCCCGTTACCGGGAATCGATTCACGCTCTTCAACGCCGAGCGATTGGATGTGGTCATAGACTTCGCTCGCTACCCGGTGGGGATCTCGGTCGTTCTTCATAACGGCGTCGAGGGCGACCGCGCCGACCACTGGGCCTATCCGTATCTGCTGCCCGACATCATGCGGTTCGACATCGTTCGGAACGAGCCGGATCCCAGTGATTTCCCACCCCAGCTCGCATCAGTGGAGCGCCTACACCCGGACGATGCGGTGAGGACGCGGAAGTTTGTTCTGGACTTCACCGCCGGTCACTGGACGATCAACGGTCTGATGTACGATCCGGCGCGCATCGACGCGGATCCACGCCTGGGCACGACCGAGATCTGGGAGTTCGAGAATCGCTCGGACCTGCCGCACGATGTGCACCGGCATCTGGTCCAGTTTCAGATCCTGACAGGATTCGAGGGCGGGCCCCCGCTGCCAATCCGAAGGGGGTGGAAGGACACCCAACGCGTTGCCCCCCACGACACCATCTCGCTCATCGTGCCGTTCGAGGGATACACCAGCGTCTACGTGTTCCACTGCCACATGCTGGAGCACGCGGAGCACATGATGATGGGCGAGTTCGAGGTCGTTGGGCCTGATGGTTTTGGGGCCTCCGCCGCACCGCCTAGTTCCGCCTTCGCTTGCTCTTTGCCGACATCGACAACTTAAAACTTAGCGCCAAACAGGAGGCATTGGGGGCGTCCTACCCGGTTAGGACCAGGTTCTCGGCGAACCATTCCAGCGTCTCGAGCCACGCGTCCGCCGCCGCGTCCGGGTTGTAATTGCCGCCCGTGTCGTTGTGGAACGCGTGCGCCGAGTTCGGAAAGACGTGGATGCGGTATTTGATCCCGGCCGCCTTCATCGCGTCCTCGATCGCCGGTATCCCCGCGTTGATCCGCTCGTCCAGCCCGCCGTAGACGGCAAGGACGGCGGCGCGGATGTTGGGCACTTCATCCAGCGGTGGGTTGGCTCCGATGGCGCTGGACCACGCTGCCGACGGGATCCGCGTCAATGCGCTGTTGCTTGGTCCGACGCTGACGAGCGCAACGACGGCCGCGCACGCGGCTGAGCTCGGGCGCAAGTCTCCCCTCGGGGAGCTCCATACGCCGAAAGACGGCGCAGAGGCCGCACTCTTTCTCGCCTCGGATGGGGCACGGCTCATCACCGGCGTACTCCTGCCACTCGACGGCGGCCGCTCGCTGCCCTCGTGGTAATCAAGTCCCCGGGCCGACCGGTTGAGCCGGCTAAGCTTGCCGCGGTACAAGGAGGTCTTTCTGATGCAGTTGCACCCTACGTGGGATGATGCCCGGATCAAGCGCGAGCGGCTGGCGAGACTCCAGGTCGAGTTGCGGCGGCGTGACGTGGGTGCCCTTGGGCCGTGGCTTGAATGGGCTGCGTGGAGATGCCTCGCGCACGTTCTTTGTTGGCGAACACCCCAGCCCGGCGCACCGAGACCTCTACCGCCGCGCCTACGACTATCTTCAAGCATCGATCCCGGTGTGGCGAGCGGGGCGGTCGATCGCCGACGCGATGGCCGATGTCCCGAAGGTGCCGCCTGCCTACCGGGCGCACCTGTTCGACTACAACTACGCGCATGGCGTCGGGCTCGGGTCCTCGGACTACCCGCACGTCAACCCGAGACGCCCGGCAATCGACGACACGCTCAAAGCGAACCAGGTCCTTGCGATCGAATGCTATCTTGCCCAGGATGACGATCCGCTCTGCGTCAAGCTGGAGGAACAGATCATCGTCCGCGACGGCCCACCTGAGCTGCTTGGCGCGCAGATCCCGTTCGACGAACGATTCCTCTGCTAGGCTGTGGGCACCGAACGCTCGCGTGCGCAAGCGTATCGGCCGGTCCGCACAATATTCGCGTAGCGAAACTTGTCATTGGCGTCGATTGACTGCGCGCATTTCCAGGCGATACCCTCCCAGGGTTAGTTTTTCTGATGTGGCTCCCGCTCGGCTCGGCGGTCAGGGGCCGGGCGCGGCTCGGTTTGTCGCCTGACTACCGCATTATCCAGGAGGTGACTGCTATGCACGGTCGCGTGCTGCGACTCTGCTCTCTGCTCTGTCTCGTGCTCGTCGTCGGCTGCGCCCAGACCACGCCGATTCGACCTACCGGGTCAGGCCCGAGTCCGCAGGCCACCAGCGGCGCGGCTGGCGGAGGCGGGGCTCCGGCCTCCACGCGCACGTTGCGCATCGTGATCCGCTCTGAGCCAGGATCCATCGCCGGCACACTGTTGATCCCGTCCGGGATCACGACCACGACGGAGCGTCGAATCTTCAACGCGAGCCTTGTCTTGCTGGACGACACCAGCAAGCCGCGGCCATACCTCGCAGAGGCCCTGCCCCAGCTCAACAGCGATACCTGGAAGGTCCTGCCCGATGGCCGGATGGAGACGACCTTCAAGCTCAAGCCGAACGTGACCTGGCACGACGGTACAGCGCTCACCGCCGAAGACTTCGTCTTCGCGCATGAGGTGTACCGAAACCGCGCCTTCGGACTTGCCAATGCCACGCCGTACGTGCTGATCGATCAAATCACCGCGCCGGACCCCCGGACGGTCGTATTCCATTGGAGCCAGCCGTACCCCGACGCGGCGGAAATGAACGAACAGGACTTCAACCCACTCCCCCGGCATCTGCTGCAGGCGATTTACGAGCGCGATGCTGAGACCCTGCCCAATCAGAGCTTCTGGACGAGCGAGTACGTCGGGGCTGGCCCTTATCGGGTCGACCGCTGGTCGCCGGGGGCTTTCCTGGACGCGGTGGCCTTCGATGGCCACGTACTTGGCCGACCGAAGATCAGCAGGTTGCACATCACATGGAGCTCGGACTTCAACGCGACTCTCGCGGGTCTCATGTCGGGCGAGGCGGACATGCCCGCCGACGACTCGATTCGTGTCGAGCAGGGGCTCGTGCTGGAGCGCGAATGGTCCGCTCGCAACGCGGGGACCGTGCAGTATCGTCCGGCACTGCCCCGCTTCATTCAGGTCCAGCATCGCGAGCAGTACGCAAGTCCGCAAGCCGTCCGGGACGTGCGCGTACGCCGCGCGCTGGCCCACGCGATGGACAAGTCGGTGATCAACGAGACACTTTTCAGCGGCAAGGGTATCACGAGCGACTCCCTCATCTTTCCGACCGTCGACTACTACGCGCAGGTTGATCGCGCGATCACGAAATACCCGCCAGACGTCCGGCAGACGGAGCGATTGATGAGCGAGGCGGGGTTCGGCCGGGATGGATCGGGAATGTTCACATTGCCCGGTGGTGGTCCCGTCAACCTCGAGGTGCGCAATATTCAGTCTGCCCAGAACGACGCGGAACGCTCGATCATCGCGGACGGTTGGCGTCGGGCGGGCTTCCAGGTGGAGGAGAACGTCTTTACCCCCGTTCAGACCCAGCAAGGTGAAACGCTCGGGACATTCCGGTCGCTGTCCATCACAAGCGCGCAGCCCCGCCATGAGGGGTTGAACATCAGGGATTTCACGACCGCGGCGACCTCGCGGCCGGAGACGCGGTGGTTCGGCATGAATCGAGGTGGCTGGTCCAACGCCGACTTCGATCGCGCAGCGGAGGCTTTCGCTTCGACACTCGACCCGGCTGGCCGCCAGCAGGCCGTGGTGCAGGCGGCACGCGCGCTCACCGATGACCTGGGGGTGATCCCCCTCCACTTCAATCCGGGCGTCATCGCGTACTCGACGGGGATCACCGGTCCATCGGTCAAAGCTTCCGATGCCGAAATCAGTTGGAACATCCACGAGTGGACCGCGAACTGATGCCCGAGGCTGACGAATAGGCTGAGGGGCTGCTGCCAATCGGCAGCAGCCCCTCACCGCATCCCGTGAGCCCTTGCGCTATGGTAGTCCGAGCTCCCGCCAGCGCGCCGATGCCTTGCTCATCAGCGCTGGGGTGACCCTGTTGATGGGCGCCAGATTCTTGAATTTGAATTTGAAGGACGCATTCATGCCCGTTGGGTCTGGCACCTGGGTGTCGATGTCGTACTCGTCGGCACGGGTGCTCCCGCTGTCGTGTTCGGCCTTGCCAGTGTAGATATCTTCCGGCCGCACGGCGGTCACGACCCGCCACATCACGTCGTTCCAGTTGCGAAGGTCGCAGTCCTCGTCAACGACGATCACCCAGCGGTTCGGGGTGATCTTCCAGGCGGCGTCGATGATGCGCTTGGGCTCGTCAGGGTCGTCGATCGCCGCCGCGATGATGCAGCCACCCCAGCTCCGGCCGCCGAGCTCGGGGAAGAAGGCGCGCTTGATCGACGTCAGGCCGGAGTCGCGTCGGACGCGGTCCTGGAAACCGCCGGATCGGAAGAGCCACCGCGGGTAGTCCTCCTCGAGCAGGCAGATGATCCCGTAGTTGATGGGATTGCGGCGGTGGGTGATGCATTTGACGTGGACGACGAACGCATCCATGTTCTGGCCGTAAAAGCCGCCCGCCTCTCCATGCGGCCCCTCGACCCGGCGCTCGCCCGGCAGGATCTCCCCCTCGATGATGTACTCGGCGTTCGCGGGCACGAGGAGGTCGTTTGTCTCACACTTGACGAGCTCGGTGGGGGTGCCTCGCCAGGCGCCGGCGGCCTCGTACTCCATATAGCCGTTCTCGTCGACGGCCACGGGGCTTCCCGAGGCGAGCGTCAGCAGCGGGTCCATCCCGATGGCGACGGCTACCTGCGTCGGGAGGCCCTTGGCTTCGTTTTTCGCGATTCGCGGCGCAATCTGCCCGGTAAGGGAGAGGGTCTGCTTGTCATAGATCATGCAACGGTAGGTGCCCATGTTCAGGATGCCCGTGTCCGGATCGCGGTCGATCACCCCCGCCGCGGTCGCAATGTAGGGACCGCCATCCAGCTCGTGCCAAACGGGGGTGGGCATCTCGTAGAGGTCGACAGCATCCCCGACGAGCTGCTCCTCTTTGCAGGGGCCGGTCTCGACCACCACCGAGGGGATGCGGTTCTTGTGGCCTTCGACGATTCGCTCGTAGATCTTGTCCGGGTCCGGCTCCGTGTTAAAAGCCAGGGCGAGCTGCTCGACGCTGTAGATTATGTTGCTGACAAGGGGTTTCCCCTTGTAGCCCTTGACGTTCTCGAACAAGAGCGCCGGACCGCCCTTTTCCATACCGACCGTACAGAGCGCCCCGATCTCGTGCTCGAGATCGACCTCGCCCGTCACGTGTCGCAGCAGCCCCTGCTCTTCCAGGAGGTCGAGATATTCGCGGAGGTCCTTGTACTGGACTTTGGTTCGTGCCATCACCGCCATAACATCTACTCCTCCGTCTCGGTCACCGGCCAACATATCACGGAAGTCGAACTTGGTCCATGGATCCCTAATTCATCTCCCACTCGTAGATATTCCAATGGGCGAGCGCCTCGGGCACCTGGCCGCTCGGGCCGTTGACATTGGCCAGGTGGATGATGGTCCCGAGGTCGCGGAACAGCGGATAGTTCGGCACTTCTTCGCTCATGAGCTTAAAACTGTCGACCATGTGGCGGGTGCGCGCGCTCCGATCGAGCGTGCTGCTGTAAGCGGTGAGGAGCCGGTCGTACTCGGGGCTGAGCCAGCCGCCGCGATTCTGGCCGCCCCAGCGATTCGCGGGCGTGCCGATCTGATCTGACGTGAACGTCTCGAGGGCGGAGGTGGTGGAGGGGCTCACTCCGTGGCCGAGCAGGCCAGGAAACGTCGAGCGGAACTGGTTATCGCGAGCCTGAGCGCCGGGGATGATGTATGGCTGGATGTCCACACCTGCCTGGCGCCAGGTGTCCGTCATGATGGCGAGCTGCCGCTCGAGCTGCGAGCTGGCGGTCACCCAGTACGTCGGCTGAAACCGCTCGCCAGTATCGGTCTGGAACATGCTGTCGCTGCCGCGGCGCATGCCGGCCTCGACGAGGCCCTGCTCCAGTCGCCGGGGGTCGAAGGGGTACTTCGCAATGGTGCGGTCGACCTCGGCGTAGAGCGGACTCTCGGGCGCGACGAAGCTGTGCACGATCGGGCCCTTGCCAGCGAACAGTGCCTCGTTCAGCATCTCTCGATCGATGCCGTGGGCAAGTGCGCGCCGTACGCGAACGTCTGCAAGCGCCCGGTACGCGACGAATTCCGGTCGGTGCTGCACGGCAAGATTCATTGTCGATGTGGCCTGATAGATGACCGTGCCGCGCCGGGTCGACTCCCATTCGCGCTCCAGCAGTAGTCCCTGGTCGAACGGCATGAGCTGGATCATCGAGAAGTGGACCGCCTCTGCCATCAAGTTGGTCAGCGCGATGTTGTCGTCGGTGATGAAGCGGATGACGACGCGGTCGATCTTCGGCTTGCCCAGCGGGTGCGCGTCGAACGCGACACCCTCCATATGTGAGCCAGCCTCCCACGTGGCGAGGCGATAGGGGCCGTTGCCGACGAACTCGGTCGTCCAGTATCGGTGGGCCAGAAAGGCGTCGCGGTTCGCGGCGTCCTGCTCGTAGCCGCCGAAGCCAGCCTCGAGCAGGTGCCGAGGTAGTGGCCCGAACTCCGACGAGGTGAGCTGTGTCGCATCCGGGTAGGAGCGACTCCAGGAAATGACGAGCGTCTGCGGATCGCGCGCGATCACGTCGGCCATGAAGTCCTGGGGCTTGGCGCTGAATACACCAAGCGGTGAGCTGTACACCCGGAAGGCAAAGGCGAAATCGTCGGCAGTGAGCGGTGTGCCGTCGTGCCAGCTCAACCCCGAGCGCAGCCTCCAGGTCGTCTCCATCCGGCCATCGGGGAAGACCCGCCACGAATCCGTGTTGAGCTGTGGGAGCGACTCGGCAACGTAGGGCCGGACGTCGCCCCGGGCGTCGACGAGCGAAAGCCCGGCGTTGAAGATGCGGGTCGTACGCTCGGGGTTCGTCGGGCCGAGCATTTTCGGCGAGAGGGTGCCGACCTCGGTGTTCACGGCCATGATGAGGGTGCGAGACGCGACGGCCGGGCGATCGGTTAGCTCAGGCGCCGTACCGCCAGCGCGTTGGCTCGGCGCCGGCGCGCATGCAGCCAGCAACATGATGGCGACGAGCAAGAGGGCAGAGCAGAAGTGAATTGCGCGATTCATCACTCACCCGGTTTCTGGGAAGCACTCTGGTCGATAGCGCCGGGGCATCCTACCGGATCGGAGAATCGCGCTGCTAGTTCGCGATTTTCGCCGGCCCATGGACTTGTGGCCCGCGCGGGGAGTATTCTGGCCTCTATCAGACCAGGCGTTCGCCTTGGCCTGTTGGATCACAATACATGAATGAGTGGAGTGACGTGCATGGCGCTCGATAACCGCGTAGTCCTGGTGACGGGCGGCGCCCGTGGGATGGGTCGCGAGTACGTACGCGGATTCCTGAAGGCCGGGGCGAAGGTCATCGCTACCGACCTCTCCTGGGAGCCGAGCGGCGCATCGAACGATGATTTCCGTTTCGCCGATGAGCTGCGCGACAATCCCAACGTCCTCGTCGACGTGATGGATTTCACGATCGACTCGCACGTCAAGCGCGTCTACGAAGCGGCAATGGCCCGTTTCGGCACGATCGACGTCATCGTCAACAACGCCGGCATGCGCCAGCGCGACCTGTACCCGCCGCATGGGTCGGTCACGACCCTGGAGACTGAGGTCGGCGACTGGGTGAGCATGTTCGACGGCCAACTCTTCGGTACCGTGCGGGTGATCAAGCAATTCACCCCGCCGATGCTCGAGAAGCGGCGGGGGAGCATCATGACCGTCGCGTCCGGCGGCTTCAACGCAAGCCGCCCGGAAAGCAAGGAGATGCCCTACCAGGCAGCCAAGGCCGCGCTGGTCACGATGACCCTCTACATGGCGCATGAGCTGAAGGGAAGCAACATCGCCGCGAACGTCATCTTACCCGGTCACACCGCGACGACGGGAAGCGACGAGCAGGAAGCCGTCCGCGCCGCGCAGCGCGCGAAGGCCGCCGCGGCGGGCGCAACGGTCTGGCGACCGATGCGGGTTACGCCTGACCATGTGGTACCGCTGGCGCTGTTTCTGGCGGAACAGGATGCGAACGGAGTCACTGGCCAGGTCATTAATACGACGAAGTGGAACGAAGAGAACGGCCATGGCGGCGCCGACAAGTGGGTGTACCCCGCCGATCGCGACGATTCCAATGTTCGCCGGCCCGGTGCACCCGCGGCGACCGGCCGCTAGACCTGCTTGGGGCCGGTCCAGACGCACGGCTTCGAGCACTCTTAAAGAGGAGGACGAGCATGCTGAGTAAGGAAGAGAACGAGCTGCTGACCCAGGTGGGGCCCGGCACGCCCATGGGCGATCTGATGCGCCAGTATTGGATCCCGATGCTGGCCAGCTCCGAGCTGGCGGAGCCAGACGGCCCGCCCCTGCGGATGCGCTTGCTCGGCGAGGAGCTCATCACGTTCCGCGACAGCAATGGCCAGGTTGGTCTCCTCGCCGCGAATTGTCCGCACCGCGGCGCGGGCCTCTTCTTCGGCCGGAATGAGGAAGCAGGCCTCCGCTGCGTCTACCACGGCTGGAAGTTCGACACGACGGGCCAGTGCGTGGACATGCCATCCGAGCCGCCAGAGAGCACCTTCAAGGACCGGATTCGGGCAAAGTCGTACCCATGCACCGAGAAGGGTGGCGTGATCTGGACCTACATGGGGCCGCGCTCGGAGCCGCCTCCGCTGCCCGGCCTCGAGTGGACGGAGCTCCCCGAGGAGAACCGCATCCTGACGCCGTTTCTGCGCGAGTGCAACTGGATGCAGGCGCTCGAGGGCGACATCGACACGGCGCACCTCTACTTCCTGCATGCGCGACTTGATCCCGCGGCGAACGAACGCCTCGACGGCGTCTTCCACCAGGACCGGCATCCCAAGCTCGAGATCCAGGAAACCAACTACGGCATTTACTACGGGGCCCGCCGGGAAGAGAACGACACCGAGTATTACTGGCGCATCACCCAGTTCATGTTCCCATTCCACACCTACTTCCCGCCGGGCGGGTTTCCCGGCGTGCCGGGCCATATCTGGGTGCCGCTCGACGACCACAACACGATGGTGTGGTCGCTCGGCTATTCGCCGGACAAGCCGATCGAGCCGCGGGACCGCTCCCGCGCCGGTTCGGGCGGGCAATACCTGGAGGCAACGAGTCATCCGCTGGGCCGGCGCCGCCTCGCCGCGAACGCCGGCAACGACTACATGATCGATCGCGAAGCCCAGCGGACGACCAGCTTCACCGGCATCCCGACGATTCCCTTGCAGGACCAGGCGATGACCGAGAGCATGGGTGCGGTCACCGACCGGACCCAGGAGCATCTGGGCAGCACGGACGCCATGATCATCCAGGTCCGGCGCCGCCTGATCGAAGCCGCTCGCGCCCTCCGCGACGAGGGCGTCACGCCGCCCTGCGTTGACAACCCGGAGTGGTACGGGGTGCGCTCGGCTTCCCTCGTGCTGCCGAAGCAGGCGACGTGGCAGCGGGAGACCGAGGAGATCCTAAAGGCGTTTACGGGTCTACCGGTCGCCGCCCTTTAGGCCAGTGTCAGCCTTGGGTTGGAGTCAGGACCTCCACTCCCATTTGTAGACGTGCGACAGAGGGACCGCGTTCGGATTGCCCTTTGGGGCAACGTGGCTCAGGTTGCCGTTCCACGCGTTCACGATCGTCGTGAGATAGTGCGGGACGCCCGGCAGCTCGTCAGCGAAGATCCGTGCCATCTGGATGATGAGGCGCGTGCGCTCATTCGGCTCCAGAGTGACGTCGAATGCGTCCTTGAGTCGGTCGAACTCGGGGTCCTCCCAGCCCCCACGGTTCTTGCCCTGCCAGCGGTTGCTCGGCTCGGGGATCTCCGCGCGGGTGTTGTCGACGAGGTTCGCGCCGCCGCTGGTGAAGAGGGCGGGGAAGCTCACCCGGGCCTGGGGGTCGCGCAGCTCGACCGCGGAGAAGGGGCGTGGCGCGGCCGCCACGCCGATCCGGCGCAGGCTGTCGACGAAGATCGCGTTCTCACGCTCGTTGTTTGATTGCAGGATGAAGCCGTAGTCGAACTTGAACGTCTCGCCCGCGGACGTCTGATAGAAACCGTCGGCGCCGCGCGCAAGCCCGGCGTCCTCGAGGTACTGGCGGGCACGAGCCGGATCGTGCGGATATCGCGGAACAGCCTGGTCGACGGCCGGCCAGAAATCGTGGTCGCCGGGGATCGGCACCACCGCGATCTTGCCCTTCCCGTACGTGATCGTTTCCAGTGCCGCGTCGTTGTCGATCCCGAAGGCGAGCGCCTTGCGAATGCGCAGATCCCGCAGCAGTGGCGGATTCGCAAGCTCCGGTTTGAGCTGGATCTGACTCAATCGCATGAGGCTCGGCGAGTGGTAGACCACGCCGGGGATGCCGCGCGATGACCACTCCCGCTCGAGCGCGAGCCCTTCCTCCGAACCGAGAACGAAGTCGGTGACGTAGTGCGCCTCGCCCGCGAGCATGTTCGCCATCACGGTGTTCGTGTCGCCGATGAAGACGATGCGCAGCCGGTCGATCTTGGGTCGGCCCAGCACATGCTGATCGAACGCAACGGCCTCGACGAGCGCGCCCGGCTCGAAGCGATCCAGTTTGTACGGCCCGAGGCCGACGTACTCCTGAGTCCAGAACCGGTGGGCGGCGAACGCTTGCGCGTCGAGCTCGCGGAACGGCTGCTCCAGGTTGTGGCGTGGCAGCGCTGGAAAACCGACCCGGTCCAGGACGCCCGCCTCCGGGTAGGGTTGGCGCCAGTGGATCGTGATCGAGCGCGGATCCGGAGCGACCACCTCGTCCATGTAGCCCACGGGCGGTCCGCTCGTACCAAACGCCGACGTCCGATAGACCTGCCAGGCGAAGACGAAGTCATCAGCCGTCAGCGGCGAGCCGTCATGCCACGTGAGGTTCGGCTTGAGTCGATAGCTCGTCTCCATGCGGCCATCGGGAAAGACGCGCCAGCTCTCGCTGGTGAGCCGCGGCAGCGCCTCGGCGAGGTAGGGCACCGGCGCCCCGTTCTCGTCGCGATGATCCAGGGTGGCGTTGTAGACGCAGAGGATCTGGTCGATGCCCCCGCCGGTCCCCTGGAGCTGCTTGGCGGCCAGGCTAGCGAACTCGCCCCGCGCGATCAGCACGACGGTGCGGTTCGGCGCGGCGGGTCGAACCGCGGCCTCCTGGCTCCGGGTCGCAGGGGTGGCCGGCGCACAGGCTGCGAGAAGGACAGAAAGAATGAGCCCTATCGGGGCAAATGAAGGGTGCCCGATCCTCAATGCCTGTCGCAGGAAATAGCGGGCGCCACCGCCAGCTACTCCTTCCCCCCTTGTGGGGGAAGGTTGGGATGGGGGGTAGCGCCCACAATTCTGCAAGACTAAGCCTGTGGGTTGACTACCCCCCACCCTCACCCTCCCCCACAAGGGGGGAGGGGATTCATTGGGTAACGCCAGCGTTTCAAACCCCACCTCCCGACCTTCTGCCCGCCGCTAAGCCAGCTCTTCCTTGTAGAAACCGAGGGCCTGCATCGCGGGCCAGTCGCTGACCGAGTACAGGATCGCGTCGTCGTTGTTCGGGTTCTCGTGGTGGTGCCAGCTCCAGGAGGGCACGCTGAAGAGGTCGCCCTCCTCCCACTCGAGCCGCTGGCCATCCACGATGGTGCAGCCGGCCCCTCGGTGCGCGTAGTAGACGCTGGTGCTTGCGTGGCGGTGCGTCTGGGTCTTGAGGCGGCCGGTGAGGAGCTGGATCTCGCAGGACATCGTCTTCACCGTCGAGCCGCCGTCGACGGGGTTCGTGTACATCAGGCGGATGCCATCGCACGGATCGCCGTCCGTCTCACTGGCCTTGAGCGCCATCAGGGTGGCGTACGTTTCGGACCACGGATAGATCATCGGCCGGAGCTCGGACTCACGCTTGACGCCGACCGGCTGGACGTGCCCGCTTGTCCGCTGGGCGTAGCTGGTCGGGGCGTCGATCGCCTGGAACTGGTCGTCCTCGGGGAAGCGCTCGTTGATGTCCACGCCGAAGCGCATCAGGCCCATATCGAGTCCGTCCAGCCAGACGGCCGGGCGGTCGCCCCCATTCAAATGGTCGTGGTCCGTCCAGGTCGGCGTGACGATGAGGTCGCCGGGCTCGACCGGGAACGCCTCGCCGTCGACGATGAACACGAACTCAGGCGGCGCCTCGAGGACGAATCTCGTCTCGTTCTTCACGTTGCGGTGAGCGCGGGTGCGCTCGCCGGGCATCAGGATCTGATGGCCGAGCGAGACGGTTTCCGTGCCGAGCGGCGAAGTCACGAGCCGCATCTCCGTCATCCCCTTCGGGCCAACGGGAATCAGCTCGCCTGAGCGCAGGAGGGCGGGATAAATGTCCGCCTTCTTCGCCAGCCGCGGCTTCTTTGGTGGCCCACCCGCGCCTTCTTCTCCGCGCATCCAGTAGGCGCCCATGCCGCGCTCGCCGAGCCATGCATTCAACTCGGCCAGTCGATCCTCGGTTGCGCTCATGCCGGTGCCCCGTTTCCGTTCGAGCCGCCGTTCAGATGGAAGAAGTCCACTGCATTGCCCGCGACCATGCGATAGCGGTCATCCGCGGGAACTCCCTCCATCATCTCGTCGATGACTTCGATCGACTCCGGCCAATCGCCCTGGGCATGCGCGAAGTCGTTGCCCCAGATGATCCGGTCCACGCCGATCTCATGGCGGCGCTGGACTGCGACCGGGTCGCACATGAAGCCCCAGAGGACGTGCGTCTTGATGTAATCGCTGAGCGGCCGGGCGAGTGGTGGAATGCCGAGGTTGCGCTCCATCTTGTAGCGCTCGCGATTGTAGTTGTCGTCGATCTGGAAGAGGGCGAACGGTACCCAACCCGCCTGAGTCTCGGCGTGGTAGATGCGGAGATCCGGGAACCGATCGAACACGCCGGCCAGCGCGAGCTGGATCGGCACGACCGCGGTGTCCCCGCAGAAGCGGCAGAGGATGCTTACCGGGTCGCCGCGCCCATCGCCCTGGCCCTTGACCTGGGGGAAGATCGGCTCCTCGCGGGTGAATCGAGTCGTGCCTCCGGCGGTGTGCGCCGTGATCGGCATCTTCATCGCCAGCGCCTGCTTCCAGAAGCGATCGTCCTCGGGGGTCGGGTAGTTCTTGCCGCTGGGGAAGCGGTAAAGCGCGATGCCCTTCAGGCCGACCTTCGCGCAGTGCTCCAGTTCGGCGATCGCGTCGTCGACACCCGTGTCTGGGATGACGCCCATCGCGAGCAGCCGATCCGGTGCATGGGCGCAGTATTCGGTGCCCAGCCAATCGTTGTAGGCCCAGATCATCGCCTTGTACGGCTCGTCGTCCCGAATGCCGCGCCAGAAGCGGATGTAGCTCGGATGGGTGTACATCACTTCGGCGTCGATGCCGTCCTGGTCTTGCTCCTGACACCGCTTGTCCGGGCCGCCGGTGCCCGGGCCGTCGTACGTGATTGGACCAACGTCGTGGAGGTCGTAGCGGCGCCCGGTGCCGGTGAGCTGGGCGCCCGGCGTGTGTGGGGTGCGGTTCTCGAGCAGGATGCCGTCGTTTCCGTTCGGGAGCCGAACGGTACGCGGCGCTCGATTGCGCCACTGCTCGGGGACGTGGCCGATCCAACGCTCGGGCGGGATGTCCAGATGGGAATCGCCAGAGATGACTTTGTAGTCACGCGCCATTGCGTTCTCTCCTTCTGTTCAAGCGATCCGGTCAGGGACGCGGTTGCTCGAGCCGGTCGGGTCCACCGTCCCTTCGCGATAGAAACCCCACGCGCGCATCGTGGGCTCGTCGGTCACGCGGTACAGGATAGCGTCCTGGCTGCCGCCATTCTCGTGCTGGTGCATGCGCCATGGCGGGACGCGGAAGATGTCGCCCGTCGCCCACTCGACAGGCTCGCCGTCGATCGTCGTGGCGCCCTCTCCCTGGACGACGAAGTATGCCGTCGTGCAGTTATGGCGATGCGCCTGGGTCACGAACCGCGGCGGCAGGAGTTGGACCGCCCCGCTCAACGTCGGCACGGTTGGACCATTGGTAATGGGATGGGTGTAGGCAACCGTGTGCCCGTCGAACGGATCGGGACCGCCTTCGCGCTCCCTTATCGCTTCGAGCGCGGCAATCGTATCGCCCCACCGGTACCGGTAGGGCGGGGTGGGAAGCGGACTCTTGATCCAGGATGGACGGAGCTTGCCGTAAACGTTCATGGAGTGACCGGCCGCGCTGGCTAGAGGCTGCATCGGCTGCTCGTACACCTCGCGGAACATGTGACTCAGCCGCGCGAAGTGGAGGTCGAGCGAGTCGAGCCAGTAGACCGGCTCGTCGCCGTCATTCCGGTAGTCGTGCCAGGCCCACCAGGGGGTCGTGATCAGGTCGCCATCCTCCATGGGGAAGGCCTCGCCCTCGACGACCATGACGGCTTTCGGGTTGCCCTTTACGATGAAGCGGAGGCCGGCCTGGGTGTGGCGGTGCGCCTCCGCGACCTCGCCCGGCATCAGGACCTGGACGCCGAAGCCGAGCTTGGTGATCTGCTTGCGGCCGGCCATCTGGCCGGCCAGCGCGCCGGTCTGGTCCATCGAAACCACTTCGCCAGCGCGCCGCAGCGCTTCCTGGTACTCCGCTGCTTTCCAGATCAACGCATCGGTTTTCGGCGCGCCCGCCGGTGTCCCGCCCGCTCGGCGACGCCAGGACCCCGCGAGCCCGTGCTCGTCGAGGTACTGGTCGAGTTCGGCGATGCTCTTCACAGATGCAATGTCCAAGGGCGGCCTCCAGTCCGATGATCAGCGCCGATCACACGGGCGATTGTATTCCAGTTGCATTCTGTCTCGGGGGCCGTATATTGACGACGATTTGATTCATGAGACTATCGACCACACACTCGCGTCGTGTCGCGACTGAGGGATGCGCCAGTGGTGAATCATCGGCTTGTTGTGACTCTGATCGTCCTCGCGTCCGTGGGGCTCGCGAGCTGTGCGCCGCCGCAAGGCTCTCGCGGAGACCCTGTACCGTCCTCAACTCGCATCGGGCCGAAGCGCCTGATCGCGGCGATCCAATCCGATCCAAACACGCTCGTCAATACGCTGGTGATCAGCAGTGGCCAGCCGGGAGTCGCCGAGATCGAAGAGATGATTTCCGCGGGACTAACCGAGGCCGACCCAGATGGCCTCCGGCTCCCATTTCTCGCGGAAGCCGTGCCCTCGTTGGCCAATGGCCTCTGGAAGTTGTTCGCCGACGGGACGATGGATACGACGTGGACGATTCGGCCCGGTGCCGCGTGGCACGATGGAGCGCCCTTCACCACGGATGACCTGGTTTTTACGCTTCAGCTCGTCCGCGATCCGCAATTGATCGAGTTCAACAACCCGAGTTTCCGTTTGATCAGCGGTGTGGACGTCATCGATGCGCGGACGATAACGGTCCACTGGTCGGGCCCCTTCATCAACGCGGATGCGATTTTCAGCAGGGGATTGGCATCGCCCCTGCCAAGACACGTCGTCGAGAGTTTGTACCAGCAGGACAAGGCTGGGTACCACGACTGGGCATATTGGACGTCGAAGTTCGTCGGAACGGGCGCCTTCAGAGTCAAAGAGTTCGTCCAGAGCGATCATATGACGTTGCAGGCCAACGACGCCTACGTCCTCGGCCGACCAAAAATCGATGAGATCGAAGTCAAGTTCATTCGTGACTCAAACACCCGGGTGGCGAACGTCCTCGCCGGCGCCGTCGAGCTGACGATCGGCCGCGACGTTCCGCTCGACCAGGCGGTCGAGGCACGCGGTCAATGGACCGGTGGGAAGCCAGAAACCTACGCGGGGAGCTGGATGGGAATCCATCCCCAGTTGGTCAACGCGAGCCCGGCGGTTGTCGGCAACGTCCAGTTCCGCCAGGCCCTGTTGCATGCGATCGACCGGCAAGCCATGGTCGAAACGATCTTGCACGGGATGTCGTCGATTCCCCACGCCTGGCTCGCGCCCGCGGAAGGGGAGTACTGGGACATCCACGACCGCGTTCCTCACTATGAGTACGACCCGCGCAAGAGCGAACAGCTCATTGCGGACCTGGGCTATGCAAAACGCGATGGGTTCTTTACGCAAGCCGACGGCCGGCGGCTCACGGTAGAGATCCGCACGACGGGTGACAACGCCAGCCATATCAAAGCGATCTATCCTATCGCCGATTACTGGCAGCGCATTGGTGTTGCCACAGAACCGGTCGTGATCCCGGTCCAGCGCCAGCAGGACGCGGAGTATCGCGCGACGTACCCTGGATTCCAGGTGCTTCGGGGCAGCGGGGGAACGGGTGGGATGGCGGCCGTGCTCAGCACCAGGGCTGGCCTTCCCGAAAACAACTTCCGCGCGTCCGGCAACTATTCCCGGCTCATGGACCCTGCCTATGACGCGCTGTTCGAACGCTACACCCAGACGATCCCGGCCGCGGAGCGCAAGCAGCTCGTCGAACAGGCGATGCGATTTTTCGCGGAGCAGCAGATCAAGATGGGTATCTTTTACGATGTGGCTGTGGTGCTCGTCAGCAATCGAATCAGCAACGTGGTGCCGAGGCGCGTGTCCTGGAATAGCCACGAATGGGATCTTGTCAACTGACCCCGCAGGGCGGGCCGCGAATTCCCTAGTGCTGTTCGTAATGTTCGATGACGCGAGCCACACCCTCTGGCAGCGGCGGTGGCCCTCCGCCCCGCGCCCGGGAGCGCTCGTCCAGCACGGCCTGGCTTTCCCAGAGCTCGATCAGCGCATACTTCTCGGGGCGTGCAACGCTGCGGAATACCTCGAACTGAAGGCAGCCAGGCCCTTCTTGGACGGTGCCGGAACGTTCCGCCAGCGCCTGGACCTGCTTGTCGGCGATCTGCGGGCTGTCAGCGGTGAATTGAACGACGACGCGGACTGCGGCCATAATTTCCTCCTATTCGATGTAATGGTGTTAGCTGCGAAGATAGCACCCTTCACCAGCGTCGTCTACTCGGTCTGCGGCACCCGCGTGGATTACTGCGCCGAGCACATTGACGCGAGCGGCGTGCGTCTTTAAGCTGAGGCAGTCGCAAGCTGAGTCGCCCCCGGCGGGGGGCGTAAAAGGAGCCAATCATGTTGACTGCAAGCGATATTCGTGGCGTGACCGGGATGATCCCGACCCCGTGCAAAGAGGGAGCCGGTGGCTGGGCCGTGCCGGACTCGGTCGACCTCGACGAGACAGCGCGCATGACCGAGATGCTCATCGACGCGGGCATCGGCGGCATCGCCGCGTGCGGCACGACCGGCGAGTGCGCGGCCCTGCTGTGGGACGAGAAGCGGGATTTCATCGACACGATCGTCCAGGTTGCCCGCAAGCGCGTCCCCGTCTTCGGCGGTGCGACGGCCCTCGGCACCAAGGAGATCGTGCGCCAGATGCGCGGTTTGCGCGATGTTGGCGCGGATGGCTCGTTCGTCGGCTTGCCGCTCTGGCAGACGCCGACGATGGAGAACTCGGTCCAGTTCTTCGCCGATCTCAGCGAGGCGAACCCGGACATCCCGATCATGGTCTATGGCAATGCCATGTTCTTCAAGTCCGACTTCCCGACTGAGTTCTGGGGCGGTGTCGCCAAGAAGGCGCCGACCGTGATCACGTCGAAGATCGCTTATGGCATCGACCATTTGCAGGAAGACCTCGACGCCGCTGGGCATCAGATCAACTTCCAGCCCGGCCAGGGGCACGTCTACCACGCATATAAGAAGGTCGGGAATCGGATCACCGCGTTCTGGTCGACCTCGATTGCGATGGGGCCTGAGCCGACGATCGCCTTGATGGACGCGATCGCGCGCGGCGACGACGCCCGCGTCGACGCGATTTGGGAGGACATCAGCGCCATCCCGCCCTCCGTGCCGCGCGGTGAGTTCGCGGACGGCTTCCCGCTCTACAACGCCCAGGTCAATAAGGTGTTCACGAACGCGGGCGGGTACATTAAGGGCGGCCCGATGCGCGCGCCCTATTCCGACTTGCCCGAGCACTGGCGGAAGCAGGCCGAGGCGCACGCCGAGGGCTGGACCAAACTGCGCCAGAAGTACGCCAAGGTGACGCCGACCGCGTAGTTCGCGGCTCGGCCCGCGGCGATCGACGAGAGGTTGCGGATGCTGACGAAGGAACAACAGGACCTGTTGACGCAGACCGGCCCCGGCACGCCGGGCGGTGAGATGCTGCGTCGCTACTGGCAGCCGATCGCCCTCGCGGCGGAGCTCCCGCAAGGCGGGGCGCCGGCCCCGGTGCGAATCATGAGCGAAGACCTCGTCCTCTTTCGGGACGATTCGGGGGAGATCGGCCTGCTCGGGATCCATTGCGCCCACCGCGGCGCAGATCTCAGTTACGGCCGACTCGAGGATGGCGGTCTGCGCTGCATCTACCATGGCTGGCTCTACGACCGGACGGGCCGCTGTCTCGAGCAGCCTGGCGAGCCCGCGGGAAGCACCTTCCACGAGCGGATCCATCAGACCGCGTACTCGACGCGAGAGGTAGGGGGTGTGATCTTCGCGTACATGGGGCCCAGCCCGGTGCCGCTCTTCCCGAACTACGAGTACTTTCAGGTGCCGGACGGCCACCGCTGGTTCCATAAGTACTACCACGAGTGCAACTACCTGCAGGGCAACGAAGGCAACATGGACCCGACGCATCCCTTCTTCCTGCATCGCTTCCTGCCGGGCAGCGAGCTCGCCCAGACCCGCGTGCCGATCGACGGCCGGCGGTCGACGCCGGCCTACGACACACGCGTCCACGCCCCGCGGGTGCGGGCCGAGGAAGTCGACTTCGGCGTCCGCATCGATGCGTTCTACGACGCCAGTGACGAGCACACCGACGTCCGCACCTCGCAGTTCGTCATCCCGACGACCTGCGCCGTCGGTGGCGGTCCGATCCCCCCCGGCGACGGGTATCTGATGAACTGGCACATCCCCATCGATGACACGCACCACTGGCGCTTCTCGATGGCGTTCCGCCGCTCACAGCCGCTCGACCCGCGGCACTCGGTGGAGCGGGCCTCGGTGACGGACGCCAGCTATCGGTTCAAGCGCAATCTCAGCAATCGCTTCATGCAGGACCGGAACGAGATGCAGACCGACACGTACTCCGGGCTGGGGGCGATCTTCGTCGTCGGCGATGCCTATGCAACCGAGACGGCGGGGCCGATCCAGGACCGGAGCACGGAGCGACTCGGCTCGGTCGATGCGGGCGTCGCGCTGGCGCGATTGATGCTGCTCCGGGCGATCAAGGATGTGCAGGAGGGGCGCGACCCCCCGCACGTGATTCGCCAGCCGGAGGACAACCATTTTCCGGAGATGGGCGTGACCGAGGAGCAGATCCCGCCGGAGATGACCTGGCCCGAATACCTCGAGCGGCGCCGCAAAGGGCGAGCGTCCGCAGGTGGGGTCTCGTCGAATGGCTGAGCCGCGGCTTCGCCTCGGAATCGTCGGCGCGGGCCGCCGCGCCCAACAACACTTCGCGACGATCCGCGGCCTTCCCGATCTCTTCGACCTCACGGCCATTTGTGACGCCAACCCGGACGTTGCCCAGAAGGTCGCCGCGCAGCTCGAGTGCGAGCCGTTCACGGACGTGCGCGAATGCGTCGCGAAAGGCGCGCTGGACGCAATCGTCATCGTGACCCCGCCCGAGGCGCACCATCTTGTGGCAACCGTCGCGGCACGGGCTGGTGTGCCGATGCTCATCGAGACGACCCTCGGTTTGACCCGGCGGATGATGGACGCAACCGCCGATGCCGCGGCGAAGTCGGGCGTTTTCGTCGAGGTGGCGGAGAACTACAGTCGCCGGCCGCCCGAGCAGCTCAACGCGGCGGCGATCCGCGCGGGCCTGGTCGGCGATCTGGTGCACCTCTCTTCCTACAACGCGCCCGCGAACGAAGAGAGCAGCTACCACATGATGAGCCTCTTCCGCTCTTACGCGGGCTGCGACGTTACCGAAATTCGCGCCTCTGGCTGCCAGGTGCCAAACGGCCCAGTGCGCGAGGGCTGGCCGGAGTCGTGGATCGACGCGACGCTGACGTTCGAGAGCGGCATCACGGCCTCCCTCAGCTACGTCACGACCTGGGTGACACCCCTCCGCTGGGGTCGACCCCGGATCGTCTCCGCTGAGGGCACGAATGGCTACATTCTCACGAGCGAGGGCACCCCGGATCGGCTGCGCCGCGGCGGGAACGGGCAGGTCGTGGACCACCCACTCCAGGTCGAGACCAAGCCGGCCGCTGATGGCGACATCCCAACCAAGTATTCCTACGGGCCCGGCCTTGGCGTGGAGTGGATCAACCCGTTCGCCGATCGCGTGCTGGCGGACGGTGGCCCGGTGGGGATCGCCGATGGGCTCGCCCGTGCCATCGAGCTGCGCAACCTGCATCGCGCGGTGACGAGCGGCGGGACGCCATGGTGGAGCATTGCTCAGGCGCGGCGCTCGCAGGAGCTGGGCATCGCGATCGCGGAGGCC
>Ga0209726_10001608_pt1 | contig 36066 bp, 24 predicted proteins | sample Subgrocontami54m_FD_187453 | JGI IMG/M metagenome (GOLD analysis project Ga0209726, IMG submission 187453) | Subsurface groundwater microbial communities from S. Glens Falls, New York, USA - GMW46 contaminated, 5.4 m (SPAdes) (version 3) | ecosystem: Environmental > Aquatic > Deep subsurface >...
TCCGCTTCGCGGAGCTTAGTGATGATCTCCTCGGCTGTGTGTCGTTTCTTTCCCATTATGATTTTACCCTTTCTTGTGATCCGTTTTACTAAGATACGAAATGGATCACTTTAAGGGGGGCAGGTCATATTTACAAAATTTTTACATATATGTAAATTTTTTTGATCTTGTCAAATTGATTTTTTTTTCTAATTGCATATGAATCTGGAGGTAGTTGACGTAATGGCCTTCATGGCCAGCGTTTCAGATGGCATGCTAACAGATCAATAGAAAATCCATCCGGCCCCTCGCCAAATGTGAGTGCCACATTTTCAGGGCGGATATCATTTAATATGGTATCGTGGAATTAGCAAGGCAGTTAGCAGTCGCCTAATAAGGATGATATTCTTGCTGTTTTCAGCAATGGGCACCAGCGTGGGAAACGAACAACGAACTCGCCCAATCGGTCCTTCCACACCGATATCGATCGTCCCGTCACCCTTGTAAATACATGTTCGTTTCGCTATATTTCTCGGTATGCTTGCGAACACTGAACACCCGCCCTCGACACTTCGACCCTTATCGTCCACAGTCTTCTTGAGCGAACGCAATGACGCTGTTACTCTCGTGTCATCCGCAAGCTAGCGGAATTGCCGTGCCCGGGGGAGGATGCTGCCGATTGGAGATCAGTCGACGCCGATGATCATGGTAGGCCAATCCTTTTCCCATTATACGATCGTCGAGAAGCTCGGCCATGGCGGCATGGGCGTGGTGTACAAGGCCCACGACACGGCGCTCGACCGCTTTGTGGCAATGAAGTTTCTCCCTCCCCATCTGGAGACCGATGACGAACTAACCTCCCGCTTTATCACCGAAGCAAAGGCCGCTTCATCAATCGATCACGCGAATATCGGCGCGATCTATGAAATCGGCAAGACCGATGATGAACAGCTCTTCATCGCGATGGCCTATTATGAGGGGGAGACATTGAAATCGAGAATCGACAGGGGCCCGCTAACCGTCCCGGAGGCCGTCGACATCGCTCTCCAGATTGCGACAGGGGTAACCAAAGCTCACGAGCGAGGCATCATCCATCGGGACCTCAAGCCGGCGAATGTGATGATCACGAACGACGGCGTCGTAAAAATTATCGATTTCGGGCTCGCCAAACTCACCGGCGGCCTCCAGCTCACCAAATCGGGGACAAGCGTCGGGACGATTTCCTACATGTCGCCGGAGCAAATGCGCGGCGACGATGCCGGCGCAAACACCGATGTCTGGTCGTTGGGTATCGCGATGTTCGAAATGCTCACCGGGAAACTGCCGTTCAGAGGTGAGTTCGAAACGGCCATGATGTACTCCATCCTCAATGAGCCCCCTGAGGCAATATCACACTACAGAGACGATGTCCCGTCCGCTCTGCTCACGATCATCGACAAGGCCCTCCAGAAAGAAAGCGCCGGGCGGTATGCACAGATGCAGGAAATGCTTGCCGATCTCCAGCGGCTAAAGAAAAGCATCGAGGGAGGGGTCGCGCCGGAGACATCGAAGGAGCTCGCGCACAGATTGTTGCTTCAGATGGTTCATCAACGCAGGGCCAGAATCTATGCGCTCCTGACGCTTGCGGTCCTTCTGGGGGGAGTCTGGTTGACCTTGCGATTACTCTCTCCTCCCGCACCATCATCGAACCTTTCGATCGCCATATTGCCCTTTCTGAATCTGGGTGATTCCTCGAAGGATTATGTCGCTGACGGGCTTCGTAAGGACATCTCTTCCGAGCTGAATAAATTCCCTGAATTACGGATCATCTCATCAAGCCACTCTCTTTCGCACTACCTCAACGGGGAAACGTATTCCGAAAATAACCTCGGGTCTGAACTCGGAGCTTCCTTCCTGCTCAAGGGTGAATTAGATTTGTCGCCGGCCCGTGCCAGGATGAAGGTTCGTTTGTTCGACACGGAGAAGGGGAAGGATGTCTGGGAGGAGAGCTATGTCATTGGCCGGGGGGATTTCCTGAAGCTGAAGGAATCCATCATCAAGAATGTGACGGAGTACCTGCAATTACATCCAAATCCTCGGAAGCACCCGGGGCACCAGCCCTCGGCAGACGTGTATGATTGGTATCTCCGCGGACTCTACTTTCGCGACAAGGTGACGAAGGATGCGAATAAGATGGCGATGGATTATTTTTCGGCGGCTGTCGCCAAAGATTCATCCTACTTCCCTGCGCTGCTCAGTCTGGCAAGCTGCCAGACCGAGCACTACCGGCAGGGCTGGGATCGATCCGGCAAGCTGTTGGCGGCTGCCGAACAGATTTGCCGAAGATCACTGACGCTCGATTCCGCCACTGCCCAGGCATATGCGATCCTGGGAAATATCGCCGATGCCAGAGGAAACCGCGACGAGGCGATCCGGCTGTTGCAAAAGGCGATCTCCTACGACGAAAATGATATCTACAGCGTGACGAGCATTGTGTTGATCTATCTCGTCGAATTGAGCGCTCCCGGGAAGGCCGTTGTCTATCTCGAACGACTTCAGGAGCTGGATCCGACCGATTGGATGACGACTCTTAACCTCGGCGTAGGGTACGCTCAGATAAAGAATTATCAGAAGGCCAACCAGACATTTCGCCGCGCCATGGAGCTTAACCCGACGCATGAATGGCCGCCCTACAGCATTGCCTATACCTTTGAACGCGTCGGCGAGACCGACAGCGCGATCGTCTATTACCTGAAAGCTCTCAACAATAATACGAGTTCCGTCAAGACGTATGAAGCGCTTGCCTCGGTCCTCCTCGCAACCGGCAAATTTGCGACCGCGGAATCGATCGTGGCGTCAGGTGTCCGAGTGATCCAGGGAGAGCATGCGCTCCGATATCTCCTGGGCGTCGCCTATGAGCTCCACGGGAAGAAACCGCTCGCCAACGCGGCATTTCACGACGGCCTCCAGCTTGTCGAGGAAACAATATCAAAAAATCCGGATGTCGGCGATAACACTGCATATGCCGCCTTGTTCCACGCGCGTCTCGGCCATACGTCGAAGGCATTGAGCCTCGCATCAGAAGCCGCCAAACTCGGATCAACCGATGAGGAGGTGGCGATGAAGATCGCGCGCGTCTTCGCGGTCCTCGCAAAAAAAGACAGCATGCTCCAATGGTACAAACGTGCGAAGGCCATGAATCCCGAATATGATGCCGCGTATCTCACGACAGCGATGGATTTCGAGAAATATCGGCAGGATCGTGATCTTCTTACGATCGCCCGGCAGGAATGACCGAGACTCCATTTGAGGTTGCAGGTAGCAGGTTATAGGTGATGGGTGGTAGGTGATTAGGTCACTGATGGTGGGACCAGACGCTTGAAACCTGAAACGCACATCTCACATCTCACATCGCACATCGCACATCTCACATCTCATGGCTCTCCGCTCAGTACTCTCCCCACACATGCCTCAACGTGTCCGATATTTCTCCTAGCGTCGCGTACGCCTCGACCGATTCAAGGATATAGGGGATAAGATTATCTTTCCCTTGGGCGGCCTTTTGCAGCCGCTCGAGTTTCCCGGCAACTTCCGTCGCTCCACGCCTCGCTTTGAGATTCTTGAGACGTTCAAGCTGTCGCTGTCGGACATGTTCGTCGACACGGAATACGCCTACCGCACCGGTCTCCGCAGAAACGAACTCATTCACCCCGACGATGATCTTCTTTTTTTGTTCGATCGCCTGCTGATACTTGTATGAACTCTCGGCGATTTCGCGTTGATAGTATTGCTGCTCGATGGCCCGCACCGCTCCTCCGAGCGAATCGATCTTCGCGAGGATCTCTCCGGCCGCTTTTTCGATCTCATCCGTGAGCTGTTCCACAAGATACGATCCGCCGAGCGGATCGGCCGTGTCCGCCACCCCGGTCTCGCTCGCGATGATCTGTTGTGTGCGGAGCGCGAGTCTGGCTGCATCCTCGGCAGGAAGGGCAAGCGCTTCGTCGCGGCTATTGGTGTGCAGCGACTGGCAGCCGCCAAGCACCGCGGCGAGGGCCTGCATCGTCACCCGCACGACGTTATTATCGATCTGCTGCGCCGTGAGGGTCGATCCGCCCGTCTGCGCATGGAAGCGAAGTTTCATCGTCTCCGGCTTTTTCGCGTGGAACCGCTTTTTCATGATCCTTGCCCACATCCTGCGGGCTGCGCGGAATTTGGCTATCTCCTCAAAAAAATTATTGTGGGCGTTGAAGAAGAACGAAATCTGTCCTCCAAACGCGTCGACGTCAAGCCCCGCTTTCACCGCGGCCTCGACATACGCCACTCCATTGGCCAGCGTGAAGGCAAGCTCTTGCACGGCCGTCGCGCCCGCCTCGCGGATGTGGTAGCCACTGATCGAAATCGTATTCCATTTCGGCAGGTGCGCGCTGCACCAGCTGAACGTGTCGGTGACCAACCTCATCGACGGACCAGGGGGATAGATGTGCGTTCCTCGCGCAACGTACTCTTTCAGGATGTCGTTCTGGATCGTGCCTGACAGCTTCCGGAGATCGGCACCCTGCCTGCGGGCGATGGCAACGTACATGCACAAGAGGATGGCGGCGGTCGCATTGATCGTCATGGAAGTGGTGATCGATCCCGTCTGAATTCCCCCGAACAGGATTTCCATGTCTTCGAGAGAGTCAATGGCGACACCGACTTTGCCGACCTCGCCTTCCGCCATCGGATGATCAGAATCGTATCCCATTTGCGTCGGCAGATCAAATGCCACCGAGAGCCCGGTTGTACCATGATCCAGAAGATAGCGGTACCGCTTATTTGACTCCTCGGCCGTGCCAAATCCGGCATACTGGCGCATTGTCCAGAGGCGGCCGCGGTACATTGTGGCGTAGATACCGCGCGTGAAAGGATATTCGCCCGGCATCCCGAGCTGTTTGTCATAATCGAATCGCACCGGCGAATACCTCTCCAGGATCTCGATGCCGGAATCGGTCATGCGCCCTGTTCGCTTTTCCCTGGATGACTTTTTCCGGGTTGGCTTTTTTCTCGATGAGGAAACGATTTTCTTCATGTTCGAAATATCGAATAGTGAGTCGGCGTGTCACACAACATACGGAAAGCGGTCGAGAGATTCAACAGTTAATGCCATTCAACAATTCTCCACTCGATCCCATCGGATTCCATGACGACAGCCCCCGACTCATCTGTACGATGATCGAGACAGCCAATCTCCTCGTATCGGTGCACGATCTCCGCCGAGGGATGATGAAACTTGTTCCTCAGCCCGACCGAGATCACGGCGTGGCTCGGCGCGGCGAGAGCAAGAAACTCAGCCGAACTGCTCGTGATGCTTCCGTGATGCCCAACCTTGATGACGTCAGACTTCAGGAACGGACCATAGATTGCTGTAAGTTGTTGCTCTGTCTCATGTTCCACGTCACCCATGAGGAGCATCGACGTTGTTCCGAACCGAAGCTTGATCACCACCGATTCATTGTTGAGATTCACATCGTGCTCGATGGCGGATCGGATGTCGCCGGACGATGGGTAGAGACAGTACAACCGGACATCGTCGCTCGTCTCCAACTTCATGCCGGATCTCGCCACGAGATGCGGCATCCTGAGCGAATCGATCAATGCCGCATACTCCTTTTCAAGCGCGGTGTGGCCCGATGAGCCAGCATCGATGGCAGTCCCGATCTGAAAGTTTCTCAGAAGGAACGGGATCCCTCCGATATGATCGCTATGAGGGTGAGTCACCACGACGCCGTCGATCGTCGCGACGCCGGAGAAGCGCAGGAATGGAGAAATAAATCTCGCGCCCGCGTCGCTGTTCTGCGTCCTCGGACCCCCATCAACGAGGAGGTTCCTGCCGCCGGGCAGTTCGATGAATGCCGCATCTCCCTGACCGACGTCGATGAACGTGACCCTGACCTTCGCCTCGGGCTTGACAAACAGTCCGTAGTACAACCAGGCATTTGCCGCAGTGACCAGAAGAACGATGCACCATTTCCTCACATTCTTCCTGCCGCATTGGAGCGCCAATCCGAAAAGACCATACACAAGGACCACATCGAACATCGAATAGCGTGCATTGACGTAGGCGAAGGGAAGACTTCCAAACCACCCGACGAGCCGGAGCAAGACCTCCGTGAGCAGCGTTGTCCCTTCCGCATACACCGACGCAATCCATGCCGAACAATACGAAACCGCGACGGTCAGCATCCCCATCGCCAGAATGATGTTCGAAAGCGGGACGACGATGATGTTGGCCACAAAGCTGACGACGGAGATCTTGCCAAAATAGAGAGCGGTAAAGGGGAGTGTCCCTACCCCTGCCGCTACTGATACCGCGATCGATCCGAAGAGCACCATCGCCGGCCTATTGTTCGCGACCCGCGGCGGGAAATAGCGTTTCAGTCCGTAGATGCCGGGATAAAGATAGATGAGCGCAAAAACCGCGACAAACGACAGCTGAAACCCGGGCTGGAAAAGCTGTTTCGCATCGAAAAGAAGGATCATGATGGCCGACAATGCGAGGGTATTGTACATATCCGCCTTCTGCTCGAGAAGGCGCCCTCCCAGAAATACGATTGCCATGACGACGGACCGCGTGACCGAGGCGGCAGCGCCGGTCAGAAAATTATAATACACAAGCAAGCCCATCGTGAGGATCATGCTCATGCGGTCCGGAATTCTGACGAAGCGGAAGCCGCCCAGCAGGAGCAGGGTGACAATCGCAACGTGAAGGCCCGAGACCGCCAGAATGTGCATCACACCGGTATTGATGAACGCCGTTTTCACTTCAAACGGAATCTCGCCTCTCTCACCGATGACAAGCCCTTTGAGGAAACTCCCGACCTCGCTCCCGAACAACCCGTCAATCGTCCGGGAAACAGAGCGCCTCACCGGAGAGACCCACCGCGCGACCAGGGAGAGCGACCCTTGTTTCCTTGTTGCGACCTCGTCCCATGAATCCACATAGAGTCTTGCATAGAGTCCGTTCAGGTGGAAATATCTTCGTTGATCGAACTCGCCGGGGTTCCGCATCGTAGCCGGCGCAAGCAGTTCCCCCGTGACGATGACATGCGCTCCGTTCGGCAGTGAATCAAGAAGCGACCGATCGCGCGGAACCTCCATGACGGCAACCAGGATTCCTCCCGTGACTTCAGCAGCCTGGCCGGCGACGATGATGCTTTCGGCATCGACGACAAATCTCACCGACTGCTGCGTGAATCTCGGCGGGTCAGCAATGGTTCCGATGATCGTCGGTGACGCACCGGGCCGAATGAACCGCGCGATGTTCCGGTCGTCCGCCGGATCATCATCCATCTCGATCTTCAACATGCCAAACAACACGACGAGAGCGAGGGAGATCAGAGGATGGACTGCGCTGAGTTTCCTTTTCCTGTAGAACGCAATGGAAACTGCGCTCAGAGCGAGGGTAGTGATGAGACCACAGAGGAAGGCCCGGTCGGCAGGATACAGAGACCCGAGAATTATTCCTCCCATCAAAGGACAGCATATTCGAACCGCCGGGCGGTTTGCCAAAGCCTCCCTCCTCCCTGCGCTGCGATCAGTTCAAGAGTTCCAGGATCGCAGGCGCGACATGTGTAAGATTTTTAACGCGTCGGGTGATCTCCCGATGATGACGGCCGATGACCAGGAAAGGGACCGGATTACGGGTATGGCTCTTTGTCGACAGATCCTCCATGTTCCCGTGATCACTTGTGATCACGACAAGTTCAGAGGCAGGATCGAACGAATCGAGCATCCCTGCAAGTAATTGATCAAGGTACTCCAGCACCCGTTTCGCTTCACTCATCGATTGTCTATGCCCTGCATGATCGGTTTCGTAATATTCGTACAGCACAAAATCATGCTTCCGGGTCAACTCCATCAACTTCCGGCCGGCCTCCCGCGGCGTGATGACCGGCATCTCAGGATAGCCGAGCTTGTGCCATCGTTCATTCGTTATATCGGCGGAGAGCGCCGCGCCGCGCACCAGTGTCGCGCTATCGTTGAGAGGAAATCCCGAAACAACCCACGACATGGTGAGCGCCGTCATCCGCGTTTTGGTTGAATTGACATATTCGAAGAATTGCCGCGGGAACGCGTTTGCATAGAAAACGCTGTTCCCCCGCTCATGGAGCGCCCGGAACAGGTTATGCTCGGCCAGAACGGGCTTCAGCGTCGAATAAGGATAGGGTCCGAAGTGCTTCCCGATGAACTTCGGGGCATTGATGCCCGTCATCAGCGCTGTCTGGCCCGTGCCGCTTTGCGGCAACCCCCCGACACCCAGCGTGGCATTGATCGGCAGAAGCGTGGCGTCTGAGGACGAACGATGCGCGTCGCGCAGATGCGGCATCCTGCCGCCGAGGATCCTCCCTAACGTTTCAAGATCAGTCGCGAAGAAAGGATTCTGTTCAGCGTTTGGCTTTCCGATCCCCACCCCGTCAAGAAAGAGCATCAGGATACGGGGCCGCCGGGCGATCATTCCCTGATGGGCGAAGCGAGCGCCTTCACCCACGCCTTTTCGATGACTCCGATCTTTTCGCCGAAGGCAGACTCAAAGGCTTCTTCACCGGAAGCTCCCTTTTTGAAACGCGCGAACACGCTTTCGAACTTCGTGATGCCGTAGCGGTTGACAAGAAACGACGCGGTCACCGCAAGCTTCGCGTACATTTCTCTGAACTCCGCAAGACTTTCAGCGTGAGACACGTCTTCGGCGAGATCGGCAAACGACACCACATTAAGCCTGTTGGGCATTCCGAAGCGGCTGAGATCGCCGCCACAGTACACGCTGTAGCATTCGGCCAGCCAATGCGGGCACGATTTCAAGTCGTAGAGAACGACGCCGGAAGTAATTCTCGCGATAAGGCTTCTCATCTTCTCTTCGTCCGCCATCATCGCAGGCGCAGCCATGAAGATCTTCCCGTTTCTGAACACTCCGTCGTCGAACAGCGGTACTTTCGACTCCCGTGCCATCCGCTGGGCCGAATTATAGATTGTGACATCGACCCTCCCGCTGAGAGAGACATCGAAGATCTTCTTGTATTTCGCATACGAGCTTTCCAGCATGCTGCCGATTTTTGAAGCATCCCTCGTCGGGATCGGCTTTTCATACTTGATCCTGAAATAGGAGGTCGTGTGTGTCTGAAAATACATCGATTGCATACCAGTGAACAACAACACAACAACCAATTGAACGCAGCGTCTCACCATCGGAGATCTACCGATCATTTATTGAGGTTTACTTTCGAGCATGACCGTCACCGGCCCGTCATTAATTAAATGAATCTTCATCATCGCGCGGAACACGCCGGTCGCGACCTTCGTTTCGCCGATCTCGAGCCGCAACGATTTCACAAACGACAGATACCTCTCCTCCGCAACCGACGGAGGAGCTGCATCGACAAAGCTTGGACGATTTCCTTTCTTCGTATCGGCATATAATGTAAACTGGGAGACGACAAGAGCGCTTCCGCCGGTCTCCTTGACGGAGAGGTTCATTTTCCCCTCGCCATCTTCGAAGATCCGGAGGTTCCCGCACCGCTGGGCGAGATAAGCTGCATCCGCATCGGTGTCCCGTTGCGAGACACCAAGGAGAATCAGCAGGCCTTCAGCGATGGCTCCACTTGTCTTGCCCTCAACATCAACCCGGGCTTCTGAAACCCGCTGGATGAGTGCCCTCATGCCGGAGATGAAATCCTCATCACCCGGTCGATTCCCTGGTAATCGGGAATGATGGCCACTGCCCCGTAGCCGTTCCGGGTGAACAGGGTTTCAACGGCGCCGGCCCGGCCATAACCGATTTCGACGAAGATTTTTCCGTCGGGACGAAGCAGCTCTTTTGCCACATCGGCGATCCTTCTATAAAACGTGAGGCCATCACCGTTGTCCGTCGTCGCGATCGATGGTTCATGATCCTTGATCTCGGGAGGCAGTTGACCGAATTCCTCAAGGGAGACGTAGGGAGGGTTCGACACGATGAGATCGTACTCATGCGCACGGAGCCCGGGCGCGGCACTCATGATGTCGATGCGGGATAATTTTACGCGATCGGCAAGTGCGTGCCGATGGATATTCGCTTCAGCGACAGCCAGCGCAGGCTCGCTTTCATCGATGGCATCGACCGTCGCCCCTGGCAGAAAGTGCGCGATGCTGACGGCGATGTTCCCCGATCCGGTACCGATGTCGAGAATTCTCAGGGACGAGCTCTCCCGGAACTCCTTGATGACCTGTTCCACGAGGAGTTCTGTTTCCGGACGCGGAATGAGTACGCGGGCGTCGACAAGGAAACGTAGCCCCATAAATTCGGTGTCGCCAAGGATATACTGCAGCGGCTCATGAGCGACCCGGCGCTTGAAGAGTTGTTTGAATGCGGCCAGGTCGTGCGCGAGCAGAGGTTTGTCAAAATTTGTGTAGAGTTCAATGCGAGAACAATCGAGTGTCCGCCCCAGGAGCAGCTCAACGGTTAGCCTGGGGCTCTCGAATCCCCTGGCCTGGAGATACTCCGTTCCCCAGTTCACCAGGGAGAGGATATTCCAAATCTTCTTATCAGCGATCGTCGTTTCCATGTTGTGCGAAGGTGCTCTTCAATCCAGAAAAAAGATACGCAGTGCCGCTTCAAAAAGCAAGCTCGTATCCCGTCTCAGCTTTTCTCTGTTGCCTTGAGGACAAGCAGCGTGATATCGTCTGATTGCGCCGTATCGGCGCTGTGCGCCTTCACTCTGTCGACGATGGCTGTGAGGAGCATTTGCGCGGAATGGCCGCGGAACGATCTTCCGACGGCCTCGAGCTGATCCTCGCCGAGTTCATCTCCCTGAGTGTTCATGGCCTCGCTGACTCCATCGGTGAAGAGGACAAGAGAATCGCCCGGATCAAACTTCACCTCCCCTTCGTCATACGGAACGACGCTTTTCATGACGCCGAGAATGAGCCCTCCCTTCCCGAGACGGTCAACGGGTCCGTTTGCACGGAAGAGCATGGGAGGATTATGTCCGGCGCTGACGTAGCGGAAGGTGCGCGAGGCCGCGTCGATGATCCCCCAGAAGAAGGTGATGAAGCGGCCGGAGGTGGTATTGCTGCACATGAGATCGTTGACGCGCTTCGTCAATTCGGTCAGGCTCAATCCGAGCGGGATGAGCGCCCTGATCGTCGCCTGCAGATTCGCCATGAGGAGGGCGGCCGGAGCGCCTTTGCCCGACACGTCGCCGATCGCGATCATGAACCGCCCGCCGTCGAGGTCGATCAAATCGTAATAGTCCCCCCCGACCTGTGTCGATGAAATATTCGTCGCTGCCACGTCGAAGTGCGGAATCTCAGGCAGCCTGGCCGGAAGCAGGCCCCGCTGGATCTCGCGGGCAATGATCAGCTCATCCTCCAGCTTCTGTCTCGCGAGCGTCTCCTTGAAGAGCCGCACATTTTCGAGTGAGATCATCGCGAGATTCCCCAGCGACAGCAGAAATTCGAGATCAGCAGCGGAGTACGATCCGCCGTGCATTTTATCGCCGAGACCAAGGGCTCCCTGCGTCTGACCCTGGATCTGAAGCGGAATGAGAGCCCGGATTCCGGCGTCTCTCAGCTGATCGCGCATGGAGAGTTCATGTTTCTTCACGAGCTCATCGACGAGAACCGCAGAGGAGATCTTCATCATCGCCGATTGAACATCGCGGGAAAGCTCTCTGTCGACGCGGGAGGCGAGCGTGCGCGCGATCCCCTCCTGATTCAGACAAATGATGTATCTTGTAGCTCCCACCTGACCCATCATCGAGAAGAGAAGGAGTTTGATGAGTTGATCGGCGTTGAGGACACCGTTGAATTCCTTACTCATCTCAAACAGCGTCTTTAATTCCTGAATCTTGCCGTCGAGTCGCCGGTTGACGAGGTTCAGCTCATGAACGACGAGTCCTTTTTCGATCGCACCGGCGGCGATATTTGCAAGCGACTTGAGATATGTTGTTTCTTTAGCGCCGAGCCGCTTCTGCGTGGCGCTGGCACTGAATCCGGCCATGCCGAGGATCTTGCCCCGGGCCCGCAGCGGGACAAGCGTTGCGATCTCCTGCTGAGCAAAGTATTTCAGCCAGGGCCGCTCGCGCAAATCTTCCTTGTCGACGGAGAGAAGCCGGTCGGGCACCGATCCGATGGAAAGTTCCTGCCCGACAAGGATTCCGGGCAGTCCCCGTACCGTCTCCACGGCGAACGAATGGCCTTCCTTGTGCAGGAGGACGATACCGCGGAGCGAAAGAAGCTTGCCCATGACCGTCAGGAGCAGATGGCCGAGGATGAATGTGAGGTCAAGAGAAGAGTTGATGATCGTGCTGAATTCAAACAGCGCGCCGAGATCGAAGCGCTCCTCGTAGGATGCGCGTTGCCTGGGTGAGGGTTTGCGGGGGCGTGCCATAGATGCTCTGATCAAGAAATCCCGGGCTTCACGATCGCGGCACTTTCACGGGATGATATTTGATGAGATGCACCGTGCTTTTCTTGCTGCCGGCCGCCCGGTACTCAACACGGTCCATGAGGCTTCGCATGAGATGCATTCCGAGGCCGCCGTGCCGGTAATGCGCAAGATATTCCTTCATGTCGGGTGGTTTGATCTCGTCGGGATTGAACGATTTTCCGTTGTGGCTGACGATGATTTCAAATTTCCCGTCGCCCATCTCGATCGTGATCTCAATGGCCCTGTTCTCGGCAAATTCGTACGAGTGCTTAATGATGTTCGTGCATGCTTCATCGACCGCGATCGATATCTTATTGACCGTCTCCTCATCGAAGCCGAAATCGCTCGCCGCCCCGGCCACGAAGTCCCGCACCGACTTCAGCTGATCCGTCTGGCTCAATATTTTCATCTGCTTTGTTTTCACAGTACTGTTCCCCGGCTCCCGGTGGAGCGGTCAGGACCTGTTCGATGTCTATTTTTTCAGAGAGAGAAATTTCGCAATGGCTTCCGATTCGTCCTTCGCGATGTCGTAGATGCGCGGGAATTCGAGAAGATCGAAAATATTATAGACCTTCGACGTCATGTTGGAAAATTTGATATCACCGTTGTGTTCCCTTACGTCTTCGATATACGCCATGAAGACGCCGACGCCTGCGCTGCTGATGTAGGTGAGATCCTTGCAGTTGACGAGAATGTTGAATTGTTTCTTCTCGATCAGCGTCTGGAACGCCTTCTCGAGCTCAGGGGTGGTATGGGCGTCGAGATACCCCTGGAGGTCAAGGATGTTGACATTCTGGGATTCCCTCACGTCGATCTTAAAGCTGGTCATGTGCTTTCTCCGAATATGTGTGAAAAATGGTCATGATTACTTGTTCCACCTCAGAACGACGAGCGTGAGGTCGTCCTCCGGCGCCTCGCGGTTCATATGCAACGCGATGGCTTCGATGATGGCGTCCCGGATGCCGACCGCCGATTTCGTCCCGTTCGCCTCAACGACCTTCAGAAGTCGCTCGAAGCCAAACTCCTCCTGATCCTTCGGGTGCGCTTCCGTCACACCGTCCGTGTAAAGAACAAGCACATCGCCCGTTCGCAGGTGCAGCCGTTCTTCACCGATCGTCTCCCGGAAGAACTCTTTGCTCCCCATCCCCAGAGCCAATCCCTGCGGCTTGACGTAGATTCCTTTTGTGCCGGAAACATAGAGGAGCGGGCAGTGCCCTGCACGGGCGATATCCGTCTGTCCCGTCCGGAGATCGACGACGGCATAGATCAGACTGATGAATGATCTCTTGTCGATAGTGGCAGCGAGCGTTGCGTGGGCCTGTGAGAGGAATTCCTTTGGAGAACGATAGATCCTTGCCAGCGATTGGAATATCCCTTTCATCTCGGCCATGTAGAATGCCGCGGACACGCCCTTCCCCGAAACATCGCCAACGAGGACGCCCAGGTGATGCTCATCGAGCATTGTAAAATCGTAATAATCTCCTCCCACCTCAAACGCCGGAGTCGAGAGCGCCTCAATTTCAAGCTCCTTCAGACTTGGAAGGACCTGCGGCAGGAGCTTCCGCTGCATGTCCTGGGCAAGGAGCATCTCCTTCATCAACCGTTCCCGCTCGAGGGATTTTTCGATAAGGCGCGAATTCTCGATCGCGATCGTCGCCTGGTCGGCGAACGCGGAGATGACTTCCACATCGTCCTGATCGAAACCGAATTCGATATCTTTCGTCGCATAGAGGATGCCGATGACCCGTTCATGCGAGACGAGCGGGACGATGACCATCGAATTGAACACGTTCTTCAGCCCATGGAGATGGACGGTGCGCCGGTCCTTCCGAACCTCGTCGATGACGACTGATTTCTTTGCGTCCAGAACGAGCTCCCGCAGCGATTGGCCGTCGGCCGTGACGATGGCCTCGACATCCTCCCGCGAAATATTCTTCAGGGCCACCGTTTCGATCGTCTCTTCACCCGACATGTGCTTTCCGGCATGGAGCTTCGCAGCCGCCGACGGCGCGTTGACCCTGATGATCTCCAGCCACGCGCTGCGGGCCTCGCAGACATCCAGCGTCATAGTCGTAACCGAATCAACGAGTTCGTTGAAATCGAAGACCTGCGTGACAAGCCGGCTGAGGTTATGCAGCGAGGAAACCTCGGAGATCTTCCGGTCAAACGCTTCGGCGGTGGGAAGATGGAAGAGCGTGCTGATGAACGTCATTCCGAAGTAGATCGTCGCGAAGAGGGCGACGGACGAGATGAACGATTTCAACGCCGGGGAATAGAAGAGAACCGCCTTGGCGATCGGCATGGTGCCGGAGGTGATCACATCAAAGCCGATAAATATCCCGAACAGGAGGAATCCATAGACGAGGGTGAACAGTTTTTCCCGCTTCGAGAGATACACGATCCATGAGAGCCGGAACGAATTCAGCAGCATAGCGGCGATCGTCAGCACCGTGACGATCGAGGTGATGATGGAAGAATCGAGCGGGCGCATCGTGAGCGTCCACATGGCATTCAACAGCGCCAAGCCGAGGAAGATAAGGAAGTTCCGCCTGCTTCCCTTCCGCCGCTTCGAGAAGATGATGTCGCGGATCAGCATGAGGACAAGGAGGTTGGTCATCCCCATGACGATGCCATAGACGTTCGCCCAGAAGACCGAATCGAAGCCAAGAGGGATGAGGCCGTTGTTCTTGATGTCGAAGCCGCTCGACGGCGCGAACGAGATCAGCGCGGAGGCGACACCGACGACAAGCGCGACAACGAGCGCGAAGCCGAGTTTCTTGGCGGGGTTTTGCTCCCTTTTCCAGAGCGATTCCAGAAAGAAGTAAAAGAGTGTGAACGCCGCAACGATGTCGATCTCGCGAAGCAGTCCGAGCCAGGTACTCTCCCCTTCAAAACTCTTCTGAATGAACGTCAGGAGAAAGCCCGCCAGAAGGAGCACCATCGATACTCCCATCAGCAGCATCTTCTTCAGTTTGGTCCGAAAGCCCTTCACGCTAAGATTTCCGTCGCATCAGAGTTTTACTTTGATCCAGCTCGATGTACGAAACTTCAAGAAATTTAATGACGTATAGGCGACGATATAGACCGGGAGCGCGAGCCACGCGCCACGGAGACCCCATCCGAGTTTCACCCCGAAGAAATAGGTGAGCGGAAGGAATATGATCCAGTGCGTGAGGACTTCGACAAACATCACGTAAATTGTAGCCCCGCCGGCCTGCAGGGCATTCGCAAAAATGATCCCCCCTGCATAAAAGATCTGCGCGACGCCCGCGATCTGCAGGATCGGCCGCGCCACATTGATCACTTCCTGCTTCGTCGTGATCACCAGGATGACGGCATCTGGCACGAGCACAAAAAGAACGCCGACAAGAATCGTAAAGATCGTGGCAAGCCGGGCTGTCTCGTAACCGTAGACATGAGCAAGATGATGATCGTTCCGTCCCAACGACTGGCCGACGAGCGTCTGGGCGGCAATGCCGAAACCGAAGCAAGGCATGAGCGAAATGAAGAGCGCGTTGATCACAACATTGCTGGCCGCCTGCTCGATCGTGCCGATAATGCCGGTGATCGCCACAAACACGAGAAACCCGAGCAAAATGAGAATATTCTGAAGCGACACGGGGATGGAGATCTTCACGATTTGCGAAATGACATCCTTTGAAATCCGAAAATGTGAGTAATACTTATATTGTTTTCGATATTTGCCGATAAAAGTTACAACGACAAAAAAGAGCCACCCGAGAACCATGCTGATTGATGAAGCTACGCCCGCCCCGGCCAGCTCCATCCTGGGGAAACCGAACGCGCCGAAAATGAAGAGATAGTTGAACAGGATATTGAAGACGTTAACGAGGATGGCCGACAGCATAAAGACCTTGGTATGGCCTATCCCAAAAAAAAAGCCCCGGTACGACACAATGAGAAGAAAGAACGGGAGTCCGAAGAACTGATAGCGCATATACGCCGCGCCCGCGCTCGCCACGGCATTGTCCCGCGAGAAAAAATCCATGATGGCGTACGAACTGGCATATCCGATAAAGCCGAAGATGATGCCGAGAATCAAGCAGATGAAGAGAGAATTGTTGAGAACCTCTCCGACGCCGGCCGAATTCCCCTCCCCGTGACGCCGGGCGACAAGCACGTGCGTGCCGGTGCTCAGACTTGAGAAGAGGCTTGTGATAGCCCAGGTGCCGAGGAAACCGAGGCCCATGGCGGCAAGCAGAACGTCCGTATTGTCGAGCCGGCCGACCATTGCCGTGTTGACGATGGCAACAACCATCTGTGAAGAAAGTCCCGCAATCGCGGGAGCTGCGAGGTGGAGAATCTCCCGGGAGTGCTTGGTCCTCACTCCGGGATGCATGCGGCTCCGTCACGAGAAGGGTTACAGACCAGGTCATCTGCCGGCGTCATAAAAAGAAAAAACCCACTCCGGGAAAAGAATGGGTTTCGCCGGCACATGCGGCGGAACCTAGACGGAAAACTGGCTGATGAACCTGTCTGCGTCACGAGCCACCGAAGATGTCGGAAATTCCTTTTTAATGCGTTTGTAGATGACGACGGCTTTCTCTTTCTCACCGGAGAGCCCGAAGCATCTCGCCGCCGCGTTCAGGTATTCAGGGGTCATGCTTCCGGCGCCGCTGATGCCGGCCGCTTTCTCGTAGAATGAAGCTGCCCTCGCGTAGTCGCGCCTCGCTTCATGGCATCCGCCGATTCCAAAATCGGCCGCGGCCTTAAGGAAAGTTGTGCCGCCGCTGAAGCTTTCATACTGCTGGAGCGCATCATCGTACTGACCGAGATTATAATAGGCGTTTGCAAGATAGAATCTCGCGAGCTCGCCTGACTCAGAGCTCCCGTAATTGGCGACGATGCCTTTCAAGCCCATCACGCCCCGCTCCGGCTGGCCGTTGATGGCCACTTTGTATTGCTGGAGATCGTTAGCCCCCGCATCGTAAATGCTGAACACCTTGGCCAGCTCCAATGTCGCCTTTTCGTTGTTCGCCCGCCTGTTGTTGATAACAATGATGACGGCCGCGATAATGACGACGAGGCCCGTGACAGCGTAGGTGACGTATTTCTTGTTCTCGTAGTAGAACGCGGTCGCCCGCGCGTACGCTTTCAGCAATGTATCTTCCTTGATCTCTTTCTTCGCAAGCCGTTTTTTTGGTTTCAGCATGAATCAGGTCCTTTTTAGAAACGAAGTCTTCTCAGTACGCCCGGCGCGATTCGAACGCGCGACCTACAGCTCCGGAGGCTGTCGCTCTATCCATCTGAGCTACGGGCGCGAGAGACAATGACGTAAAGTACTGCGATATTAGTGGGATTTGACGCTATTTATTGAAACTGTACTTAATTTAGCAAATTCCGCGAACACATTCAACCTCTCACACGACCGGCACCGTCCGTCCGTTGGGAATGCGGCGCCACCGTCTTGATGCTCTCAACAGCCCGCCGGTACACCTCATCTCCCGAAATCGCCGTCATACAGTCGAACGTCCCGATCGGACACTGATCGCCGCCGTGGATACTGCACGGGCGGCACGCCAATCCTTTTGCTTCAATGACGACATCTCGTTCACCGCACGGCGCAAAGCCGAACTCCGGCACGGTCGCGCCGAAGATGGCGATCACGGGCGTCCTGACCGCGACGGCGATGTGCATCGGCGCGCTGTCGTTCGAAATCAGCAAACGGCACCGCTGAAGAAGAGACGCAGACTGCAGCAGCGACAGCTTTCCCGCCGAAGAGACGATCCGGCCCGACGCCACGTCGTTCTTGATCCTCTCGCACAATTCCCGATCGTCGCCGCCGCCAAGAAGCACGACGGCAAGACCGTCGCCGACGAGCCTCTTCGCCAGCTCTGCATACCGCTCGGGAAGCCATCGCTTCGTGTTCCAGATCGTGCCCGGGGCGATCGCGATGAGATTGCCTGCCGCAGCCATGCCGTTCGAGGAGAGGAAACGTTCTGCAACCGACCGGTCTTCGGCTGATGGATAAAGGGACGGAAGCTCTTTGCCCGTGACCTTGAATCCCAGCGGTTCAAGGAGTTTCGCGTTGCGGACGACTTCATGCTCGTTCGCAGCATATGTGACCACATCGGTATACAGCCATCGGGCGCTGCTGGTATCGAAACCGATCCGGCGCGGGATTTTGGCCAGCCAGACCAGCCCCGCGCTTCGCAACGAGCGATGCGGCACGACAGCAAGATCATAGCGGTTCCGTCGAAGCCTCCCCGCCTGACGAAGAATCCCCTGCAGTCCGGAGTCCGACCCCCGCTTGTCATATGGTATAACCGCGTTCACCGCCGGATGACCGGCGAGAAGTCCCGCGGCACTCGGTACAACAACGACATCGATCGCTTCGGGCGAAAGATTCCTCTTGAGCGATTGCACAAGGGGGAGCGTCAGGATCAAGTCGCCAAGAAAAGCGGTCTGGATAACGACGATGTTTGAGAAATCAGACATCCGCGGCGCTGAGTTTCTCCTGTTGAACACTCTCCCATGTGTGCTTCCACCGCCGATGCATCCAGAGCCAGTGGTCCGGATAGCGGCGGATGTATCGCTCAAGAATGGCCGTATGGCGGCGAGTGAGCTCGAGGATATTCGCTTCTGTCGCTCCCGCGAGGTCTGCCGCCGGCACCGATTCAAGCGTCATCTCATAGGTCCCGTCGCTCCCGCGGACAAGAAAACCGATCTGCATCGGAGCGTTGCATTTCAGCGCGAACGCAGCCGGGCCCTGATGGGTTGCAACATTCCGGCCGAAGAATTCGACAAAGACTCCTTCCATCGGACCGCTCTGGTCCGGGGCTATCGCCACGACACCCCCCTGCTGGAGGGTCCTGACGATCTCACGGACGGCGATCCCCATGGGGATCGCCCTGTTTCCCAGCCGGCACCGCAGCATGTTGATGGCACGATCGAAAAGTTCGTTGCTCTGCGTCTGGACAATGATGCTAATGGGAAGACCGGTGAGGTGAGCCACCCCAAATGCAATGAGTTCCCAGTTTCCGAAGTGGCCGGAGAGCATCACCATCCCCTTCCCGAGCGCATAGCTCTCTTTGAGGAGGTGAATGTTCTTCAATCTGAGAAGGTGTTCGAGCCGTTCGTGAGTAAGCCGGGGAAACCAAAGAAACTCAAGCAGCGTGATGCCGTAGTTCCGAAACGATCCTTTCGCGATCCGAAGGAGCTCCTCCGGCGATTTCTCCGGAAATGCGTGCCGGAGATTATCGAGAGCGACGGCACGCCGCTTCGTGAGAACGTGAAAGGAGAGGCGTCCGATGAATGAACCGAGGCGCTGAACCGCCCTCAGCGGCAGGGCCAGAACACACCACGCGACAAGCTTAAAGAGGACATACTCGATTCTATGGCGCATCGGGCATGTACGCTATCTCGTTTTGAGAGCGTAGTTCTGAAACCAGTTCGCATCCTGGAGTTCATTGCGATGGGTTGAGTGCACAAGGATGTAATCGCCCATGCTGTTTCTGTCGACAAACACAAAGATGACTCCGCCCTGAAGATTATTATAATGCCAAATCTCGTACGGGTTGCTTTCGGAGGAATTCGGGAATCGTTCGATCTCATCGGGCGGGCCATACAGGATGTACACACGCCCGCGGTCGCTCTTCCATCCCTTCCGCGCTCCCCCCGTGTAGTGCTGATCCGCGTATCCGATCCGCTTCCTGTACTCGATCTTGAACGCGTTCTCAGTCGATGACGGATCGGGGCTCCGCCCCTTCCAGAATTCATAGAGAAACTTCTGCTTCGATTTGAGATCCGTGAGCAGGGAGGCCTGCCCGCGCTCCCGGTCGGTCATAAGATACGTCAGGTATCCCATCTCGCGCTCCACATCATCGGGCGACATCACGGCAAACTCGCTCCCCTCGACGTCTGATAATAGCTGCATGAATGACGAATCCACCATGCCGCCCGGCTTGTAAATGAAGAACTTCTTGGATGCGAAGGCGAGGGTGGCCGCCTTCGCCGTATCGATGAGCGCAAGACGAAAATAGTACGTTCCACCCCTCAGCGACGTGAGGTTGATGGTGCCGATCTCGACGCTCGAGTTGTGGATTCGAGGCTTGGGCTTATCCTTGACGATGACTTCCCTGCCTGCCCCATCCAGCACAGACGACCTGACGACGACGGAGGAAGAGGCCGGATTGACATTGAGGTTGTATATTTCAGCGTAGTAATACATGATCGGCAGGCCGGCGCCAAACAGCCGCGCCGGATTTGGCATGACCTCAAGCGTGTTCTTGTAAAACAGCGACGCCTTGTTCGACGACGGTTGGATCGTCGTGGAGAGTTCGATATCGCTCACCGTCTCGACCGTCTTCGGAAACGATGTGACCGGAAGCTGAAGTGAGATGGTGTCATGCCGTTCCGGATCGTTGACGTCTCTCGCGGAGATCATCACAACGTACTTCCCCTCCGGCAAGCCGAGTGATTCCAGTCCGGTCATGATCTGATTGCGATCAAGGTTGAGACTGTCCCTGACCGTGTGCGGGACCATCCACTCTTTTTGTGCAACGATGGCGGTGTCCGACCTGACCAGCAGCCCCATTCGCATCTGTCCATGGAGGCCGGAAGAATCCTGGATATAGGAAAGCGTGTTCTCATGGATGCCGTAATAGATCTCAACGTACACCTGCCGCTCATCTCCAAAGAACCGGCAGACATCGACATCGATCTGGAACGAACCTCTCCCCTTCACCGTCACCTGACCCGTCAGCGGCGTGGCGCCGGCAAGCATCAACAGAACCGCCATAACGAACCATCTTCCGGAATGCATCTATTCACCCATATTGATATAATCGCGCTTGTTCGGAGTATGAAACCAGAGATATTCGGTAGAGGACTTCATCGAACGGGGGCAGGGCGGCGAAATGCGGCTTTCATATACATAACTTATTAAAAAGAAACAAAAAAGGCAATTCCGGGCGGGAATGAGAAGGGACCAAGTTGTTCCAAGTTGTTCGTGAGCTCTGCTCACGAACAACCGCCGGTTCCCAGTGCGATCAGCTCACGCGCCAAAGTTACAGAACAAAAGGAAGGTTGTCAACGAAACAATTTCAAAAAGAATCGTAGAAGAATGCGAGGAAATAATTTTGGAACAGCGAAAAATGAAGAAGGCGGCTCAGGAACAAAGCCGCCTTCGGTGCCTCAGGTTGTTGAAGGTTCCCTTCTGCTTAGGAAAATCTCAGCTGAAGGGAACCTTCTGCTTAGGACCTTCTTCCAAGGCTACTTCACGAGCAACATCTTCTTCACGGTTGCAAACGTATTCGTGTTGATTCCGTCCTCATCGAATCCTTGCGCGATGATCCGATAGAAGTAGACGCCCGACGCGACATTGTTTGCGTTGAACAGGATCTCCTGTGTCCCGTCGTCCATCTGTTCATGATCGATCAGTGTTGCGACCTCCTGACCGAGCATGTTATAGATCTTCAACGTGACAAAGGCCTGCTCCGGCAGATCGAACGAGATCGTCGTTGTCGGGTTGAACGGATTCGGATAGTTCTGATAGAGCTCATACGTCGATGGCGCTTCCATGAACGTCGTCGCCAGCGGTACGATCCTTGCCGGCACGATGCTTGGATTCACCTTCAGGTACGGGACATCGATCAGAGGACGCGTCCCCTTGAAGACGAGAGAATCCTGGAAATAGTTCGTATCCAGTTTGCCTTCAAACGCGGCGTTCACTCGCGCCACAGCGCGGTTCAACGTCTTGAAGACGCTGTCTTCAGCGTACACATGCGCTCCCGCGCTGTAATACCCCATCAGGATGGAGTCACCGTAATACGCGAGCTCTCTCGTCATCTTCCCGTTGAGGAAATTCTGTCCGATGCCCGCATACGACGCACTGTCGTTCAGCATCAATTCACCGAAGCCGAGCGGGATCTTCCCAAGACCGCTTGCGGCAATGTTCAGCTTCAACGCGATCATGTTGGCCAGCAGAACGTCGTCGAATTTCGTCGGCGGCAGCGTCTTCTGCTTCTTCAGGATCGGCTTCGAATTGGTGATGTAGTTGGTGATGCCGCTCGGACCGCCCACATGCATCTGTAGCGTCTTTGGAACGATGAGCGTCTTCAGTACATCGGTGTACTTCGGAGCCAGCAGCCAGCCGTAATATTTCGAGCTGTCGACAGGCGTAGTCCGATCGCGGCCGATCAACATGCCGCTCGCGCCAAATCCACCGAACGTGTACGTCTCAGCCAGCGCATTGACGCGGTTCGGCATCGGATTCTTGGGCTGGTTGAGGATATAGAGATTCGGCAGCTTGTAATCCACCTTTGTTGTCCTCGGCGAAGTGGCCCAGATGACCGAAGTCGTGATCGGCTTCCCCTTCGATCCGACTCCGTCGATCTGGAACTGTTCCAGACTATCGACCGTGGTCGTCACCGACTTCTCCTTCACCGCGACCATGGAATCGAGAAGGATCGTCTTCGCCAGGTCGTTATAGATCTTCCCGGTGAACGGCATGCTGAACTTCAGCGTGAATCCGGTCGCGTGCTTGGGAGCCGTGATGACCAGCTTCACGTGAACTTTGTCAGCCTTCCGCTTCACGAACTTCCCGAGCTTCCCGAAATTGTCCCGATCGAGAGCGATACTATCTGCCCGGAAACTGCGGAAGAGCTTGCTGTAGGCCGGCGGGGCGTTGACGAAGTTGACCGTCACCGCCTGCCCGTCCACCACGACCGCAATGTAGGTATTCGAAGTTCCCCCGACAGGCACACCGTTGATCACCTGACCGAGATGGATCCAGCCCGCGCTGTCCGCCTCGTTGATCGTGTAGGAACCGTCGCCGAGATTGGCCAGAGTGATGACGCCGGTGCTGTTCGATGCGACAGGCGTGGCGCCCTTGAGGACTTCGAGATACCAGGGCTTCGCGACCTGATCGCCGTTCGTTCCGAAATCGCCGTCGTTGTCCTGGAACTTGCGGACAGTGATCGAATTCGGTCTGAAGTTGATCAACGTGTCGGTCACCGTTGTCGCAGCCGGCACGAACAGGGTATCAAATCTTGTCTGATTCCCGTTCAGCCTCACCCATGACGGACCGCTGTCGGCTTCAGCGACGATGTAGGTCCCCGCCTGAATGCCGGCCACGGTGAGCTCACTTGTGTCGGCCTCCGAGACGAGGTTGCCGCCCGAGATCGATCCCTTGTAGATCGAGAGATGCCATTTCTTCGCAGACTCGATCGTGTTTGGATCGCCGTCGGTGTCCTTGAATTTCCGCACGACGAGGGCGCTCACCTGCTGGTTGATGAAATCGATCGTGCCGGGCGTGCCGCCGGAGACCGTCACTGTGTCGTACTTATCGCCGCCTGCAAGGGTGGTGCCATTGTGCACCTTGCCCAGATGCAGCCAGCCCGTGCTGTCCTCTTCAGCAGCGATATACGTACCTGCCTCGAGATTGAGCGTGGCCATGATACCGGAGTTCAGGTTCTGCGTATTGACGAGTGTTCCGGCGGTGACGGAGTCACGATAAAGCGACAATCTCCATTTCTTCGACGTTTGGTCGCCGGTTGTGAAGACGTTACCGTCGAGATCCTGCAGCTTCCGCACCGTGATGGTGTGCGTGATAAAGAGCGGCGCGTTGGCAGAGGCCGCAGTCCACCGCGAGAAGCTGTTGACGCCGGTCGCATTGATGTTATGCAAGCTGGTATTGACCGTGCCCGATTTGCCGGTCCATGTCGTCCCGCCATCGGTCGACTTATGGAGCAGCAGATCTGCCTCTGGATTCCCGTTAAGTTCGGCGACTGCATACGAGAACTTCAGCGTGGCATTCAGACCGGAGTTGTTTGTCGGAGAGATGTCATAGTACCGCATGATCGAAGAATGGCCGTTTCCGGAAAGGGCGGTGCCCGTCTTCCGGAGAACCGTCGTCGAACCGGGAGCTCCGCCCGAGGCGTTGATCTCGATACCGATTGTGCCGAAGGTCTGATTGACGCTTTGACTGGCCGTCCGGGTTGCACTCACATTACCTTGAACCGGATTGTTCCCCTCGTTCAGGGAGCCGCTCGGATTCATGTACATGGTCGACGTGCCAGTATTAATGATACCCGTGGCCGTCCGATTCACAAAAAATACTCCCAAGCCGGTCGAGTCATAAGTGAAAGTCCCTGTGGTCTGAACAGTCCCGCCAGTTACGTTCACATTCGTCAGGAAGTTCACTCCGTTTGGATTCCACGATACCATCCCGGCCCCCAGAGATATTGGATTGCTCCCCGACACTGTCTGTGCGGATGAGCCGGCAAACGCGAGCGTGGACGTGGTCCCCATCATGATGCCGTTATTGACGATGTTGCCAAAATGAATGAAGGGATAACCGGTCAACATCATTGAGTCCTTTGCGCCGGGATTGACCGTAAAATCACCTCTTATCGTCGTGGCACCAAAACCGAACCAGTAGTAGGTCGCTGCACCATGTGTGTTGCTTAAGACCACATTGGGATACCAGTAATTACCACCGCCGCTGATGTCAAAGAACCCTGTCGCTTCGCTGACATCGAATTCGATCGTACCATAATCTCCGTCGAATCGACGGCTCAGGATGCGGTGCATCGTGTTAAAGGCCGAGGTATTATGGTACCACAATCCGCCGGTTCGTATCCACATAGAATCGTTCAGGCTATTAAACCTTACATTATTGTGGAAGTCGTCCTTACTATCATAGACGGTTCCACCGCCGGCAATAATCATGTCATAGTCGCCCGCTACTCCGTTACCAAACCGGAGAGGCGTTATCCCCGCCGGAACATCATGCGGGATGAGCAGTACGATCGGCACCGTATTTCCCGGGTAACCGATGGTTAGCTGGGCAGCGGAATCACTGATCGTCGGTCCGCACCGTACAACGTAGGGGCCAGTGCGGTACGTATGATCGAGTATGACCTGATCTTTGCTGTGTGGGGTTCCCGTCGCCGACCCTCCGGAGAGTATTGTCCAGGTCGAGGGACTGTCCCAGGATAATGTGTCGACGGCTGTGACCGACGATTCGGAAGCAATACTTAGTAGTGCGGCAACCTTAAACACCGCCGGTGATATGATCACGAACGTGTTCGACGTCGCCGGTGTATGCGGAGTCGCAGAGGCCGACAACGTGTAGTAGCCGCCCACGTCGAACTGCAGGTTCGTGGTGGTGGCCACGCCGCTCACCGCCGATGGCGCTGCCGTCCCCGACAGCGTGCCGGGACCGCTCGCCTTGGCGAACGTTACGACGCCGGTGAAATCGACATCGGTATTGAGGTTGACGTCGGTCGATCGCGCGCTCGCCGTGAAGTTCGTGCTGACGGGCGTGTTGGCGATATTCGAGACAAAATGGAGCTCCGTGCCTGTGACCACGATCCGGTTATCATCGCCGGCAGTCGAGCTCGTCGCCCCGCCGCCGTTCGCCGCGGCAAATCCTGAACCGGCGCCATCCGCCGTTACAGAGCTTACCGTAAAGGCAAGCTGTGCGTTATCGGTCACGGTCGTCGCATATGCCACGCGAAGCCGGAGATTCTTTGAACCTCCGTCGGCCACAAACAAAGCGATGGGATTGAATGTCACGGTCGGACCGCTCACTGCCACCTCGCCCAATTCGATGCCGCCATCATAGAGTGCGGCGCGTGTGAGATTCGCGGAGTTTGTCACGGTGAAGCTGATCGCCACGACTTCCGTGCCGACCGCATCCACGTCGGTTCCTGCGCCGCCGTCACGCACGGTGACGCCGAAGGCAGGAAGCGAATTGGTCGTGTCGATGTTCGTCACCGACGTGTAGAGCTTGTAGTCGATATTCGATCCGTAGATAAAGCCCGGCGTCGCAATGACGTCGGATTCTTTGCTGAACGTCGTCGCGTTGGCCGTCGGGATTGTCGGATCGGTTTTGTAGTTAATGGTTGGCCATTGCGCTCCGTCCCACGCAAACGGCATGATCGAGAAGTGATAATCGGTGCTGGGTGTCAGGCCGCTGATCTCGGTCGTTGTTGCTAAGCCCGATGTCAGCATTGCAGCGACAGTGCCATCACCAAGGACCTGATTGTCGGTGTACTCGGTGGCGTCGCTCGGCGTGCCGGTCGGATCGCTGCCTGTTTTCTTGAGAATGATGTAACCATCTGCGCCCGTTGCCACGGTCCAGGAAAGATCAATAGTCGCGGGCGAAGTGGGTGTCGCCGAAAACGAACCGACATGGGTGGATGGTTCGGTTTTTTGAGTGTAGAACGTCGCATCGATCGTATAGCCCGTTCCCTGGCCATTGATCGCGTAGCCGCGATAGTGGACCAGCGTACCGTTCGGCAAGCCGCTCACGGCGACGGTAAATACTCCGACGCCCGTGCTTCCTTCCACAACCTTATTACCGGCGGTGGTCGGATTGGCCGTTGTGGCCCAGACAACGCCGCGCTCGGTATCAGGATCGTTGTTGTCGTTATCGATTGTTGCACCGAGGGTCGCTGTGGTTGTGCCAATAGCTGTAGCGGTCGGGTCGCTGAGGCTGGGGACGGAAGCGGCGAGTGTGGTGGCGCTGTCGATATTGGAGTTGGCGCTCGGGCCGGTGCCGTTCACTGCACGGGCACGGTAATAGTATTTCACGCCAGTGCCGAGACCGGAGACGAGGTCGCTCGTCCCGGCGACGGTCTTATCGCTGTAGCCGGTAACAAAGCTTCCGAAGCCGATATCGGCGGACACATCAAGCCGGTAATCTATGACGGTGCCGCTCGGGGCCGTCCAGTGCGCTGTGAACGATGAGGCACCTATGCCGGTTGGGCCTGTTGCCGTCGGGGCGCCCGGAAGCGTCAGCTGTGAGGTTGTGTTCGAGTTTGCGCTTGTGCCGCCGACATCGACGCCTCTGACTCTATAGTAGTATGTTGTGCCGCCTGACAGTCCGGTCACCGCCTGGCTTGTGGATACGATTCCCGGATAGCTGGATACTATTGAGACGAAACCCGCGTCAGTTGCAACGTCCAATGTATAGGTTGCCGGAGGGTTCCCTGCTCCCGCAGTCCAGTTCGCCGTGAAACCCGTTTCACCGACCGATGTGGCGGCGGTGGTTGCAGGCGCATCGGGTACCGTCGTGAATGTGGCATCCAGACCAGCCGTCGTTCCCTGACTGTTGGTCCCACTTGCCTGAAAGTGATAAAGCTGATTCTGTATCAGACCGGAGAGGCTCGCACTTACGGCTTTCGCGACACCGCCTGCAGTGAGCGGGCTTTGTGTTGCCGTCACGCTGCTGCCATAGGCTCCCGTTGTTCCATAATTGAATATTACAGTTGTGCTGGCGTTATTCGGATTGACCGTTCCAGCCAGAGTAGCGGCAGTGATCGTAATGCCGGATGCAGCACCAGTTGTCACTGTTGGAGCTGCCAATGGACCCGTGACGTCCTGCCAAGCAGAGCCAACCCGGATACCATCGACCATACCGCTCGGCCCTTGTGTGGTTGCCCCTTGACGGATCGCAACCCCAATGACGGTGTCGATGTCTGTTGTGATCTTGTCGGTACCCAATTCAAACACCGTAGGTGTCGGTTCGGACGTGCCCAAAGTGGGATTTATCCAAAGAGCCACGGTGTCATTTGTTGCCCCCGAGAGGATGGTATATCTCACAACCACCAAATACGTGGTGCCGATGCTGTAAATCGAATCAGAATAGCTCACATTCGCAGCAGTACTTGACTTGGCTATTCCAAGAGAAAATTTAGTCGCGTCGGAAGACTTTCTTCTAGCAAAGACCCTTGTAGTAAACGTACTCGAATTCTTGTACAGATGGAAGAAATAGTCACCGAGATTACCTGAGGCTATTTGAGCATTATCTATTCTCGCAAGAAAACTATAGTACAGGGTCCCAGAACCTGTGCCGCTGCCGTTGCCCAGGGTAGCCCATGTTTTGTTGACGTCCTCGCCGGTACTAACGATGGTGTCGGCAAGCCCTATGCCTGAAGACGCATATCCTGCGTAGCTCAGGCCAGCCACGGCGACTTTCTGAAAATTGGTAGTACCACTGTGAGCAGACCAACCATTGGCAGTGAGGAGCGTCCCTGCCGTATAGTTGAAATTCTCTTCAAATTTAAGTTGCCCCGACGCTGTCGTTGTCATGGCTGTCATCAGGAAGATAACAGCCGTGATAAACAGCAGCCGGGTGGCTATGTTTGTAACATGTTTCATAGTTCCTCCTAAAGGAGTTAAGGAATGTTGTGAATGATTGATTTGATTTCGGATTGCGGATTTCGGATTTCTCCGCCGGAGGCGGATGCGCCTGTGGCGCAGGATTGTTGATTTCGGATTTTCATAATTAACCATTTAACCAGTTAACAAGGATGAGTTTTGAGTTTCAGTTTTCATGTTTCAGGTCATTCGTCATTGGTCATTCGTCGAGGTTCTCTGCTCTGCTCTGCTCTACGCTCTACGCTCCGTGCTCATTGTTATTTGCCCTCGAGAAACACAATTCGCCGCTCATGGTTATCGACATGTGCCTGGATGTCGGCGGTTTTCCCCGTCAGGCCTTCGATCATTTGAACGATGCCGTTGAAATACCGGTCCATCTTGCCGTTTTGATCTCTTACAACGGTTACGAGCGCCTGTAAGCCGTTCTGAAGAGCGTCAAGTTTCGTGTTCACGGGCCGAAAACGGCTGTCGGCGTAATCCTTAAATGATTGGGCCCAGAAATCGATCCTCGCATCGAGCCGCTTTTCAAGTGCTGAAAGTTCTTTGATCAATTCTTCTCGCTTTATGGTTTTCCGTAACTATTGCTTGTTCTTCAGCATGTTCACAGCCTCCCTGTTTCAGGTTCAAATTGATTTCGGATTGCGGATTGTTGATTTCGGATTTTCATAATTAACCTGCGCCGGAGGCGCATGCGCCTGTGGCGCAAATTAACCATTTAACCATCTAACAAGCGTGATTTTTAAGTTCCGAGTGTCAAGTTTCAAGTCATTAGTCATTGGTCATTTGCCACTGGTCGATGTTCTCTGCTCTACGCTCACTGCTCATCGCATTCAAGCCTTTGACTCGAGGGAGGTAACACGATTCTCGATTTCGCCGATCTCCCCACTTCGGCGCTCAATCAACTCCACAAGCCCAGCAACACTGACGCCAAGTTTCTTGTCGACACCATCAACTTTCCGCTCAAGACCGTCAGCCTTGCGCCCAAGTGTGTCAAACCGGTTGTCCAGGCTGTCGAATCGTTTGCTGAATTTCACGTCGAGATGATGCCAACGGCTGTCCACATATTCCTTAAATGAATACGCCGCCGCGTCGATTTGGGAATCTATCCGTGCTGCGAGGCGCTGCTCGACGCCACTAATTCTTGAACCGAGCCGTTGCTCAAAAGCTGAAAGTTCTTTGATCAATTCTTCTCGCTTTATGGTTTTCCGTAACTGTTGCTTGTTCTTCACCATGTTCACAGCCTCCCTGTTTCAGGTTCAAATTGATTTCGGATTGCGGATTGTTGATTTCGGATTTTCATAATTAACCAATTTCCGCCGGAGGCGGATGCGCCTTCGGCGCAAACCATCTAACAAGCGTGATTTTAAGTTCCGAGTGTCAAGTTTCAAGTCATTAGTCATTGGTCATTTGTCATTTGTCATTGGTCGATGTTCTCTGCTCTACGCTCAGTGCTCACCGCTCACAGCTCTACGCTCCGTGCTCTCGAGAGCGCCGATGCGGCGTTCGTGATCGTCAATGCGTTCATGATCATGCACATGGCCGCCAAAGCCGCGCTCGATCATTTCAACAAATCCTGTTACTGAACGATCGAGCTTGACGTCAAGTTTGTCAAACCTCGCATCGATATTATCCAATCGAACGCGGACTTGTGAGATGCGACTGTCAATGTAGTCCTTCATCGACTGCGTGTTGAAATCCGAATAGTCCTTCACCGACCGCGTGTTCGAATCCGAATAGTCCTTCATCGACTGCGTGCTGGAATCGATTCGAGCCTGAAGCCGCAACTCGACTGCATGGAGCTGTCTGATAACAACAGACTCCCCGGGGTTGGTTCTTCTTTTTCGTCGTTGAGCTGTCATAAAACAATATCCTCCCTTGTTTTTTAAATTATGTTGAGTTGATGAGTAGTGAGCTTCAGGTTTCAGGTAATGAGTTTCACGTTCCAAGGTCATTTAGCAACTATTGACCACTGACGAATGACTATTGACAAATGACGTCGTCAGTTTTTTCGTGCTGATTCGAGTACGACCAGGCGACGTTCGTGGTCGTTCACACGAACTCCAAGCCCAAGATTCTCGCCGACCCTCGTCTCAATAAGTTGAACGAGACCTTCGACCCTGATATCGAGCTTCTGATCCAATGCCTTCACGTTCTTGTCAAGGGTATCGACCTTCTTGTCAAGGGTATCGACCTTCTTGTCAAGGGTATCGACCTTCTTGTCAAGGGTATCGACCTTCTTGTCAAGGGTATCGACCTTCTTGTCAAGCGTATCAACCTTCTTGTCGAGCGTATCAACCTTCTTGTCGAGCGTATCAACCTTCTTGTCGAGCGTATCAACCTTCTTGTCGAGCGTATCAACCTTCTTGTCGAGCGTTTCGACCCTCCGGTCGATGGTATCAACTCTCTTCTCTAGTGAGTCGAGCCTCTTGTCGACCATGGTAATGCGATGTCCCAAGCGATCCTCCACCCCCGCTAATCGATGATTCACTTGCGAAATACGGCTGTCGATATAGGCCTTCATCGACTCGTGATGGACGTCGAGCCTTGCATCGAATCGCTTCTCCAATGCCCGAAACTCCTTCATGATCAAGGGCATGGTAACCGTTCCTGTTGTTTCCTGGCGATGCGTCTTCATACTTAAATCCTCCCAGATTTTGTAAAGATTATTGGTTAAAGAGTTTGGGCCTTAGAGTGAAAGCCATAAGCGTGGTCGTCGAGACGTTCGTCAAACTTCATGTGACCGCCGAAGCCACGCTGGATCATTTCGACCAGTCCCTTCACTGACCGATCAACCTTCGCTTCACGTTTATCGATCCGACCATTCAGACCATCCATCCGGCCTTCGACACCGTCGAATTTCAAAAGCATTTGGGAGAACCGCCTATTGTCGTTGGTCGATGCTCTCTACTCTACACTCCATGCTCTACCCTCACCGCTCAGTGCCCTACGCTCACTGCTCACCGCTCCACGCTCAATAAGATCGACCAACCCTATCACCGAACGATCGAGCTTCGCTTCAAGCTCGCCAATCCTTCCATCCAACTCCTCGATCCGCAGGTTCACCTGAGAGATCCGGCTGTCGATATAATCCTTCGTCGACTGCGGGCTGAGATCGAGCCGGTCGTTCAACCGGTGTTCAAATGCCCTGAATTCCCTAAGAAACGAGTCCAACGTGTCGTTCGAGCCATTGCTCCGCTGCTGTAACGCTTTCATACTGCCTCCCATGATTTAAGATTATGAGTATTTGAGTAGTGGAGTATTGGAGTATTGGAGTAGATGAGATGGTGAGAACTCCCACCTTGCACCATTACCTCAATATGTTGCTACCCGAAACCTCTTGCGCTTCACTACTCCATTACTCCACTACTCATCTACTCCAATACTCACCTACTCCACTACTCCACTACTCCACTACTCATCTACTCCACTACTCATCTACTCCACTACTCACCTACTTACTTCATCATTAAAATCTTCCGAACTGCCGCAAACTTTTCCGCCGTCATCCGCACAAAGTAAATGCCGCTCGACGCCTGGACGCCGCTGGAAGTGTTCCCGTCCCATATGAGGGTATGATAGCCGGCATCGCGAGCTTCATCAGCGAGGGTCAGGACTTTCTGGCCCAGGATGTTATAGATCGCCACCTCCAGGTGGGATGCCTGGGGAAGGGCGACTTCGAATTTCGTCAAAGGATTGAAAGGATTCGGATAATTCTGGCCGAGGGAGAACTCCTTCGGAAGCGCAGGGCTGCCGTTGACGCTCAGATTGAGTCTCACGACGCCCGACTGGCCGATCGTCAGCGTGCCGCTGCCGGCGAGCTCCTTCGGCTTCAGCACCTTCCCGTTGTCCATGTCGCCGAGGATGAATCGCTTGCCGTCGGTCGTCACGACGTTCCAGCTCACCATGACAGGCCCGCGCTCCGCCGTGACGGTGATGCCGAATTCCATCCCGCTCTTCATCAACTTCGGATACGCTTCGAGAATACGCCCGGAGGCGTATCGGACATCAAACCCCTCCGCATCGGGGGCAGCGGGAGGCATTTCGTAGTCGGGGAGGAAGAGCTTCCCTTCGCGGTCCTCGCCAAAGTAGAGCACCTGACTGTGGCCGGCATTATCACTGATCGTCAGCGTGTTGAACGATTGCTTCACGTGCGTTGCGGCGTTGTCGAGCTTCGGGATCATCACCGGCGCCGATTCAAGAAAGTAACCGTCCATCGACGCTTTCACCCAGAGGCCCCTCGACGGCAGGAGTGAATCCTGAATCTGATAGACGCCGTTGTATTCATAAAACTGGGAGAGGTGATTGCCGGACGGATAGGCCGCGATACTGCTCGTCACCACAGGGTTCCCGAGAGCGCCGATGAGGTTCCATCCGGTCGCGACAAATACCGTGTCGCTGGTTCGCCGTTTCCCGAGTTGGCGGATCGTTCGCGCTGAGGGGAACTTCACCCAGTAGCCTTTTCGATGTTCGATCTGAGACGTCGACTGGTATCCGCCGCTGTAGTAAAACACATTTGAGATCGCGCCGGGATAGAGGACCGTCTTCGCATAAGCCGTAGAGGCAGGCAGCTGATTCCTTCCGACGGAGACCATGTTCCAGTTATTGGCATACTTATACGGCTCGCCGGCAGTAAAATCAACGTCCTTGCGAGGGACAAGCTTGTAATGGCTAAAGCTGAAATAGAGGACGCCGATGAGCGTGTCTACTCTGTCACTGACATGGAGAATATGTGTTTTGCCGCCTGTCGTGTCGCTTTCAAGGTTCGAATACGTGTTAAGACCGTCCCGGCGCAAGATCACGCCGCCCGAACCGTCGTTCACCTCATACTCCGTGAAGTCGGCAAAGGTCGGATCGACACTTGATACCTGCGTATTCACAAGGCGGACAAGCATCCCTTCGTACGGTTCTGCAGCGGGGTTGCCGTTGCCCGCGGTGCCCAACGTACCCGTGGCAAGCGTCACGGGCGCAGGCACGGGACGGCCTGTTGCATGGATCGTCACAAGCGAATCAAAAATCCGGGTGACATCAAAGTTTTCCTGCACACTGCCGGTTACCGTCACGCTGTCGCCGCGTTTCATGGCGCCGAGTGCCAGACCTGTCGCTGAGTCTCTTTTCACGACCCAAATGCCAGACCAGGGTGCGGTCCCGTCCTGGATGAACCAGGCGTTTGTACCGCCCACGTTGAGCGGGGTAATGGCAATATCCGAGCTGTCTGCCGTTATAATGCCGGAGACCGAGACGACCGCTCCTAAATAGCCGGTGCGGCCGTTTGGATATGGAGTGTATTGCACATCATGGATGGTGAGCAGACGATCAAGAACGGTGTAGAAAAAGAAACCCTGTGAAGTATCCCTACCGACTGCGGGACTTGAATTTGCCAGGATGCTCGAGTTACCGCTGACGTCGAATGCCTTGATAAAGTACTTCACTGCGGTATTTGGAGGCCAGGGATTCCCGTCCGCATCGATGATATAAGCTTGATAATTGGAATTCGTATCCATCAACGTCATGGGTCGATCGTCCCACGGCCCATTGTTCACGCTGACAAAAAGATGTGCGGAGGCAATATTGTAACCCCCAAGTGTCTTGACGACGCGCGCCTGCACCGCGACTGAATCAGTGGAATGCGGAGCGACCGGATTGCGACGATGGGTATCGACGGTCGGCAGCGACTTGCCGTACACAATGTCGCCAGGAAACAACGGGCATATGCGAAAGCCGCGGGGATTTTCGCCGCCCGAATTCGACATGATAGTCCCTTTCAACGTATCGACAACCGCATTGACGGGAGGAACGTGAAAATGGGTGATGCTTGTGTCGGGAACTATGGGATTCGGCGTTTCACTTGACCCCAGCGTGAAGTTATAAGAAATATCGAGGTCGGAGATGTAATTCCCTGAAGCGTCGGTCATTGTCCATGTGCCGCGAGTAGTGTTGAGCAGTGAGATCACGGTGAGATTCGTCAGCTCGACCAGGCTTCCCTCCCACCGTTCGCCGGTCGAGTACTTGACTGATCCGCCGGGATAAGCATCAATATAGAAATCCGAGACCGGCACACGGGTTGGCGCCGGAACAGGCTTGGACCCAATGATCTCAACGAGGATTCCAGGCACAGGATGAAGTTGTGTGGTGGAATTTATGCGATCCGCGGGAAACTCCTCCACGGTCCCTGTGATGCGAATGATATCGCCGCGTTCGGGGCTGTTGAAGTAATCCAGGATAGCTCGCGTACTGTCAGAGCCGGCGGTCCCACCGACGCGGACCAATATCCCTCCCCACTCATTCGAGTTGGCAGCGGTATCATGCAGCAACATGGTCCAGCCGTGTGCGGTGAACGTGATGCCTCCGAAACCACATGTCGCAGATCCACATGGCACAATGACCTGGGCCTCCACAACTACCGTATCACCCATCAACGGCGACGTTTGCTCCTTCCAGTAGGGCGAAGCAACATCGGCGCTCACTTGATGGACGTCGGCTAATGCTAACGATTCGGGCGCGACGTATTGGATATCGTGGATCGTCACCACGGAGTATGATGCCCATGTATTTGTCAGGGTATTGAATCGGGGAATTTTCTTCCGCTCAGCGGAGTGCAGGGGCAATGCTATGAGTGCAACAACAAGCAGTAACAACAAACGTTTCATGGAGGGCTCCTATAGAATATTCATCAACTGCCGACGGCTACATGGAGAACAAAGTGTCTTATGCAACTTCTCACAGCGCTGAGAGCGCGGTGAACTATCTGAAGATCATAACGGGATAACGTACAAATGGGCATCCAGAGCAGATCCCATCAAGCAAATGTACGAAATAAAAAATCAATTTTCAACAATTTTCTTGTTAACTTTGAGTTAAGATTGTGTAAAGAGCGGTGATCCGGTGGTTTTGCATAATTCAAGCGGAAGTTCGCAACAAATTACTCAACACCGGAATTGCCCTTCGTGAGACAGGGGGGGGTAAAACAAAGAGTGCGTACCCGGCGGTTGAATCAAGGGGAGGCGACTTGATGTCAACGTGGGAACCGAGTACGCACACGTTTCTATTTACAAAATACGAAATTTTTGGGTCAGTTACAAGTTGGTTTGCTGGTTAATTTGCGCCTCCGGCGCAGGTTAATTGGTTTGCGCCGAAGGCGCATCCGCCCGACGAGTTGTCGACCTCCGGCGGAAATTGGTTGGTTGGTAACTGAGTTGGGGGGTTAGGTTCCAAGTTTCAGATTCCGAGTTTCAGGTTTCGATGTGCGACATGTGCCTCTCCCTTCATTCCTTAATCTGCTGTCCTCCTTCATCCATTAATCTGCTGTTCTGTAGAGTAGGAAAAGGAGCGCAGGAGATTATCTGTTTCTCCTTTTCCCCTCGTCAAACCGTACGTGATCCCGATAGCCATCGGGACTCATACGGCTTTTCTGAATATTGATCCTGTCGTACGAGCAGGACAGCACGCGCCAAACATCCTGAAGACATATCGTGTTTGTTAACCCCGTTCGGGGTAATACACGCTTCGTCCGTTCTTTGAATGCTTGAATTCAGCAG